>Ga0302280_1000433_pt1 | contig 37055 bp, 40 predicted proteins | sample III_Fen_E1_1_FD_198771 | JGI IMG/M metagenome (GOLD analysis project Ga0302280, IMG submission 198771) | Peat permafrost microbial communities from Stordalen Mire near Abisko, Sweden - III_Fen_E1_1 | ecosystem: Environmental > Terrestrial > Soil > Wetlands > Permafrost | place: Sweden: Abisko... | reverse complement strand
ATTTTAAACATTGATTTGTTTTTTAAAAAAGCTAACACGTTTTTGTAAAAAGTAATACTTATAGGTTTTTGATGTAATGCTTAAATCATTGTCATTTACTTCTTCATATAAAAATGGAAATTCATTTGAATCCGTTGAATGATTAACATAGGAATAGGTTACAATACCAGTATTACAATGAGTTCTATCCCCCGATGCGTAAGAGAAATGACTTAAAGAAGAAATAAGAAGTATAAATATAAGTTTCATTGCACCACCAAAGGTAATGTATCAATTAAAGCTATAGTGTTAACTTGTGTTAAGGTAATCGTTTTGAGGTAGCAGCACTTCTAATAAGTTCAGAGCAATGGTTACCAGCCTAAAATCCAAGCAAACATAAGTGGTGCAACAATTGTTGCATCTGACTCTACAATAAATTTAGGTGTGTTAATATCTAATTTTCCCCAAGTGATTTTTTCGTTGGGAACTGCTCCTGAATATGAACCATAACTGGTTGTAGAATCGGATATTTGACAGAAGTAACTCCAAAAAGGTATTTTATCCATTTCCATATCCTGATATAACATAGGTACCACGCATATTGGGAAATCGCCGGCAATACCGCCTCCTATTTGAAAAAAGCCAATTCCTTTTCCTGCCGAATTATTTATGTACCAGTCTGCTAACCATGCCATGTATTCAATACCCGATTTCATGGTTGATGCTTTTATCTCTTTTTTAATGACGTACGATGCAAAAATATTTCCCATTGTTGAATCTTCCCAACCCGGTACTACTATTGGTAAATTGTGTTTAGCAGCAGCAAGCATCCAGGAATCTTTAGGATCAATTTCATAGTATTGTTCCAACTCACCACTCAATAAAATTTTGTACATAAATTCGTGTGGAAAAAAACGTTCTCCTTTATCATCAGCATCTTTCCATATTTTATGGATGTGTTTTTGTAATCTGCGAAAGGCTTCTTCTTCGGGAATACAAGTATCGGTAACACGGTTAAAATGATTTTCTAATAAATCCCATTCATCTTGTGGAGATAGATCGCGGTAATTAGGAACTCTCTTGTAATGCGAATGCGCTACCAGATTCATAATGTCTTCCTCTAAATTGGCTCCTGTGCAAGAAATTATATCTACTTTCCCCTGACGAATCATTTCCGCTAAGGATTTGCCAAGTTCTGCGGTACTCATTGCTCCTGCCAATGTAATCATCATTTTACCTCCTTCGGTAAGATGCGTTTCGTAGCCTTTTGCTGCATCTACCAATGCTGCTGCATTAAAATGTTTATAGTGTTTTTCAATAAAATCTGAAACAGGACCTTTATTCATAATGTTTTATTTAAATATTATGGTTGCAAAAGTACATTAATCATTGTAAATAATTCTCAAAGTACCACTTTTTTCTATAACAAAAAATCCGACGATAACCATCGTCGGATTTTTTGTTGTTACTTGTTGTTTATCTCTTCTTTACTGGCATGAGGCCTTGTTGTAATAATCCTTAACCAAAGGATTGTCCAATACCTGAATACTTAAATAAGGCTCTCCAAATAATTTGCAATATTTTTGGTGGTTTGCTTTGTCTGCTTTTTCCAGTGCAGCTGCAAATGTTTTTGAATTTAACATTTCAGGAACGTGAGCAGCAAAAGAAATATACGCAAATAATACTTGCTCACTCACATCGTTTTGTTTCACAAAATCAGCTAATAAACTTGCAGCAAATTTGTAATCGCGGAAACGTGCAAAAATATAGGCAAGCTTCAGGTTGTTTTCTTTTGTTGATTCTTTTAAGTTAAAAAAAGATTTGATTTTATTAACACAGGCTTGAATTTTTGGTTCTGCTCCTTCAACGGTATCTAAAGCGCTAATCATTTTAAACTGCCATTCCGTATTTAACGCATTTACAAACTTGTCGGGTATGCCTTTTTTATATAATCCGTCAATAGTTGATTGTTTTTCAGCTTGTGCTTTTGCGTCACCTATTTCGGTATCTAATTTTAATGCACAATATACTTTGTTGTAAGCAACAACGCTATTTGAAGGATCAACTTCTGCTAATTTTTTTAATTGCTCATAATCATCGGCAGTTGGTATACTGTCTCTTAATAAGTAGTTAAAAACAATTTGGTTATTTAATAATCCCGAAAACTTAGCATCAGTTGGAATTTCAAGTTGTGTTAAGGCTTTTGATGAATATTTTTTTTCACGAACTTTTTGAGCAATATAATATTGGATTTTAAGTGCCTGAGTAATATCACTTTTTTTAACAGCTTGATTGAATTTAGCGATTGAATATTTTTCTTCTTTTGATCCGCTGATGTCATAAGACACTTTCATTACAATTTCTCCATAGCGCTGCTTGGACAAGTATGGCTCTAACTGTTCAGAAAGTCCCGGTTTGGTATTTATTTCTTTAATAGCATCTTCTTTACTCATTTTTGTGAGGGCTTTAAACTCTGTGTCTTCCAGCATTGCTTTGAATAGCTCCCACGAATCGCTTGTTTTTACATTTGTTATTACATTTGACTTTTGCATTTTACCTAGTGCCTTGATAACGCTTTCTGAACGTTTCTTTTGTAATTTTGCATTTGTTTCCTCATTACCTTCTATAGAAGAATAGGCGGTAATAAACAGCCCGTTGATAACGAAATCGGGTTCTTTTAATTTGTTGATAAATGGCAACAAATCTTCTTCTTTATAATCCGATTTGTTTTTTTCAAAAGGTATAGTAAATTTTAATGTAGTAGTATCTGATTTAGGTTTAAAAACAGGTTCCAGATATGCAGCACTATCCGGCATTAATATCATTAATAATGGAGTGTTTGATGCCTGATCGCCTTGTTCAACGTATGATTTTATCAATGTTTTGCATACCGCACCTTCCTGAATAACTAGCAGATTAATTTCATAATCACCTTTTACTTTTTTTGGAAATTTGCCAAGGGGCGCATCTAGCTTAGTAATTTTGTCTCCTTCTTTTTCCGGTTTATATCTGTTCTTTGCGAGCAAGGCATCATATCCAACAGGTTTTTTACTGGTAATGCCTTTATGTTGTAAGTTGCTGTTTACAATATTGTAATCAGGATTTTTGTATTGATCTTTTTGAACTACATCAAAAGCTAACCCATCACTCGCACCTTTTAGTAATTTCGACAATCCTTTAAGGTCATCGTATTTTATATAAATTTTTCCGTCTTCAACATATACACCCTCTAACAGACGCTCGTAATCATTAAATTTTTCACAATTTTTGCAGCTTTTTTTATCAGGCTCTGTAAACTTGTTTTTCTTGGTATATTTGGCTTTCAGTTCTTTTCTTTTCTTTTTATCACCACCTTTGTTATAAATATTTAACCCTCCAAAAACTACTGAAATAAAGGCTTTTTTTCCACTAACATCCATACGCATACTAGCTCCTATGTATACAAAATTTGGATTTAAGATAATCGGCATTTCCTTTTTCCATTTTTTTATCGCCTCTTCTACTATTTCAGTAATAGGCATCATGTCTTTGCCTTTTGTTGCAGCCAATGTTATTACTATTTCTTCAGCGTTTTTAGTTCCACCTGCGGCTATTACTCTCAATCCTGTTGTTGCATGGTTGCCTTTGCTGTTTGCTAAGCTGGCTTTGCCAACAGCTGCCATATCTTCGGCTTGTATAACGCTTGCTTTGGTCAGGATTTCTTCATAAATCAATGTATCCAATTTATTATCCACACGTAATTTATTGATACGTTGCATAATAATTTTAGCCGCAATTTCAGTATCAAGTGCACTCGCTGTTTCATTATCCGATTTCGGTTTTTTTTGTGCAATACTCGCCGAAATAGTCAATGCAATAAGAGCGAGGGATAAAAATTTTTTCAACATCTTTTTCTTGTTTAGGAGTTATAATAACATCTTTAGTTGGTTAATTTCTTAAATAGCGTCAAATAATATTAACACTATTCATACACATAGGATGGCAAATATATTTTTTTTAATTTGAAAAACCTTTTTAAAAAAATGTATTTTTATTAACATAATTTTTTTAAGCTACAGATTGTGTAGAATAAAGTTTGATTAGAGGTGTTTTTTTAGAGTGAAGTTGTTTAACGTTGGCTAAAAACATCAATCTCTCTGCTTAAGTTTTATGGTGAGTTACGGGAATTACTTTATAGGACTCTTATTGACACATGGGTTCTCAAAGCAGCCTTGGCGTTTTAACTTTGTTTCTGATAAAGTTGCCTTAACGGCTGACTTATTTCAAAATATATCAAACCAGCCTAAGTTTTGAAAAACCTTTATTTTACTTCTCCAGCCTTCCCAGAGCCTGTCGAAGGGTGGAGAAGGGCTTTAAAATAAATTTTAAAACCTATGTCAGTTTGGTAAATTAAGCTAGATGCAGGTCAAGTTTAGTAAGATCGACTTTGATATTTTAATTCTTCATAGGAAACGGGCGAGGCGGACTATAATATAATCAGGAACAATTTTTTGTTCAAAACAGATATTTTATTACCTTTGCATCCCTTTCGACAAAATGAAAGGATTAATTATTAACAATTTAAATAACAAAAAAATGCTAAAACATTATGAAACCGTCTTCATTATGACTCCCGTTTTGTCTGATGAACAGGCAAAGGAGACGGTAAGTAAGTACAAAAAGTTACTTACAGACAATGGCTGCAAAATTGTGAACGAAAAAGCTTGGGGCTTACGCAAATTGCAGTATCCAATTCAAAAGAAAACAACAGGTTTTTATCATCTGTTTGAATTTCAGGCACCGCCTGCATTTATTGCAGAGCTGGAGGTTTCGTATAAACGTGATGAACGCTTATTACGTTTTTTAACTGTTGCGCTTGATAAACATGCTGTGGCTTACAACGAAAGAAGCAGAAACAAAGTTAAAACGGCAGCTACGGCTTAATTCATCTAAATTTAAAAAGAAACAAAATGGCAGATACTTCAGAAATAAGATACTTGGCACCTACTACTGTAGATGTAAAGAAAAAGAAATATTGTCGCTTTAAAAAAAGTGGCATCAAGTACATCGATTACAAAGACCCAAACTTTTTATTAAAGTTTATTAATGAACAAGGTAAAATTTTACCGCGTCGTTTGACGGGGACATCAGTTAAATATCAACGTAAAGTATCACAAGCTGTAAAGCGTGCACGTCACATTGCTTTATTACCTTATGTTGCCGATATGTTAAAATAAACGAGAAACACACAATGGAACTAATATTAAAACAAGACGTTAAGAACCTTGGATACAAGGATGACGTTGTAAATGTAAAACCTGGGTACGGAAGGAATTTTTTGATTCCTCAAGGATTGGCTCAATTGGCTACTGATGCATCTAAAAAGGTGTTGAAGGAAACTGTTAAGCAACGTGCTTTTAAAGAACAAAAAATTAAAGTTGCTGCCGAAAGCGCTGCGGCTAAACTAAAAGAAATGTTGGTAAAAGTAGGTGCAAAAGCAGGTGAATCAGGAAAAATTTTCGGTTCCGTTACTTCTGTGCAACTTGCAGACGCTATTAAAAAATTAGGTGTTGATGTTGACAGAAAAAACATCACTTTGAACAGTGAAGCGGTTAAAACATTAGGCACATACTCTGCTGAAGTTCGTCTGCATAAAGATATAGTAACAACTGTAAACTTTGAAGTAGTTCAAGAGTAAGTTATTTTAAAAGTGTTAAAAAAGGCAATTCAAATTATAAAAATTTGAATTGCCTTTTTTATTAAGTTAATCCTATCCAGTTTTACTGCCGATTAAAAATAGTTCGCTTTTTGCAAACAGTTTTTATACTATTGCGAGAACAGAGCTTTTAATTCTGTTGCTTCGTGTGGTTTTAATTTACCTGCTAAAATCAAACTAAGCTGTTTGCGTCGCAATGCACTATCATAACGTACTTTTTCTTCTTCTGTTTCCGGAATTAATTCAGGCACTTCTTTCGCTTTCCCATTCATATCCAAAGCCACAAATGTGTATATTGCTTCATTGCATTTTACTTTTTCACCGCTATATTTACCTTCTACCCAAACGTCAATGAATATTTCCATGGAGGTTTTAAAGGCCCTTGAAACTTTTGCTTCCAACGTTAAAATACTAGCTCCTGTAATTGGAACATTAAATGATATATTGTTTACAGATGCTGTAACAGTAATGCTTTCACAGTGACGTTTTGCTGACACTGAAGCTACAATATCCATCCATAAAAGTAACTGCCCTCCGAATAAATTGCCCATAGGGTTAGTGTCATTGGGCATTACAATTTGTGTTTGTATTGTTAATGATTCTTTTGCCGTTTTTGATTTCATCTGTATATAATTTGCGTTCTAGTTTATTCATTTTCAGTACCATTAAAGATGGTATAAATCTACTTTCAAATCTACTCTTTTTTCATTAGAAATTGAAGTACATTTTTCGGTTTAACATTTTTTCACCTTCTCGGTAAATTCCAGTTTGTTTTTTATAAAGTTGCCGAAAGAGTTGAAGTATAGCTAAAGAATACAAAATGGAAATAAGATAAATCGTATATTCGTAAACTAAAAGCTATCCAATGGATGTTTTATATATAAAAGCCTTGCACATTATTTTTGTTGTAACTTGGTTTGCAGGTCTGTTTTATATTGTGCGTTTGTTTATTTATCATACAGAAGCAAACGATGTAGAAGAGCCTAAAAAAAGCATTTTACAAGCTCAGTATAAAATTATGGAAAGTCGTTTGTGGTATGGTATTACATGGCCATCTATGATTTTAACAATTTTATCGGGAGGATATTTGGTGTATGAAATGCCCTTATATTTATTGCAAACTTTTTTTATTGTAAAATTATGTTTTGTGTTTGGATTGGTATGTTATCACATAGCTTGTCATGGTATATTCAAGCAATTACAAAATGATGTTGTAAAATTTTCATCCTTTAAATTAAGAATTTGGAACGAAGTAGCCACTTTATTTTTGGTATCAATTGTTTTTTTAATTGTAGTAAGAAGCAATACAGGTTTTATTAAGGGAATATTAGGTTTAATAATTTTCTCAGCTCTTTTAATGATAGCTATTAGAGTATATAAAAAGCGCAGAGAGAATGGGAAAACAAAATAGTATTTATAAACAATTGTGAAAGCAAAATTTGTTTCAACAGTTGTTATTGCTAATAGAAACCAAGAGGCGCTCCAATCTGTTTTTTTAATTTGATTCGAATAACCATGCGTTTGGTTGTGTTTTTTGAAGCTCTCTTAAGCCTTTTGCAGCTTCATTTTTAGACTTGTAGTTTCCGCTGCTAACAACAAATAAGCCTTTGTTATTTTTACCGATAATAATACCTTCCATTTTTCCTTTTTGAAGCTTATTTACAAAATTCTTCGCATTTTCTTCCGATTGAAAACAACCTGTTACTATGTGATATTTCATGTTTACAGAGGTCTCAGTAGCTTTTGCAACAAATGTTGTATCAGGCTTAACTGATTCGGCAACTTCAATTAATTCGGGAGTAACGGGTTCAGTAATTTTTATTGGTGTTTTAATGCCCGTAATAGCTTGTATTGTAGAATCTATTTGTTTTTCAGTTTTACCATGTGCATCAATGATGATGGTATCGTTAATGGCATGTTTAAAAGCAAACGGATTAAGATTGGAATAATTAATATTATGTAACACATCTGCTTTAGATGAAATCCATACTATGCCAAATATCAGAGGAACTATAGCAGCAACGGCAGCAACTTTTCTGTAATTAATTTTTCTTTTAATAGAATATTTCGGTGCATTAATATCCACCACTTTTGTAAGTTCCTTTTTTAAGCTTACTTCTATTTTTTTACTTATTGCACCTTGCTTTATTACGGGAGACTGATACTCATGTAAACCAAAGGCTTCGGTTAAAAAATTAGTGGTACTTTGTTTAAACTGAATGTTGCGCTCCACATCCAAAGACAAAATTCCAATTGAATCTATTTTTACTTTTTCGCCCTTTTTAAGACTTGCATTTATATCATTAACAAAACTATTAATTTGTTCCAGTGCCGTAGTATATTGAATGTTTTCAGATGTAGCAATTTGATTAGCAAGAAGCCCGTCATTGTTTTTTAAGTTTTTATTAAAAACAATATGTTTTGACGGAGGCGTAAACTGATGCAGCACCGGATGAATTTTGGCAGAAGAATAATTTGCCAAAAAACCTCCAAAATTGGGAATAATTACACAATTATGGTTGTATAATAGCTCGCTTATATGTGTATCTACTTTTTGCATGGGCATGTAAAAATACGAAAAAACTACAAGAGTCCTTCTGTTTTTTTTAAGTCTTCGGGTGTATCAATTGCAGCACTTTCAAAATTAGTCACTTTAACTTTTATTTTGTATCCATTCTCTATCCAACGCAACTGTTCCAATGCTTCGGTATTCTCTAATAATGATGGACTTAAACAAGTAAGTTCCTTAAGAATAGAAGCTCGATAAGCATATATACCAATATGTTTATAAAATGTATGTGCTTTAAGCCATTCCGACGTTTCTTTGCCTCGTATGTAAGGGATGGTTTGTCGACTGAAATAAAGAGCTTCATTATTAGCACTCAATATCACTTTGGGTATATTGACATTAAATAATTCTTCTTGCGAATTTATTTTTTTTACCAATGTAGCAATGTTTGTGGAGCTATCGTTGAAACAAGAAGCAACCAAATCAATTTGTTCAGGATAAATAAAAGGTTCGTCACCTTGTATGTTTATTACAATATCGGTGATACCGGAAAGTTTAGTAACGGCTTCATAACATCTGTCAGTTCCACTTTGGTGCGAACTGCTTGTCATCACTACATTTCCACCAAAATCTACTACATGACTTTCAATTCGTGCATCATCTGTTGCAACAACTATATCAAACAACGATTTGGATTTTTTTGCCTGTTCGTAAACTCGTTGGATCATCGATTTCCCCCTTATGTCCACCAATGGTTTTCCGGGAAAACGACTAGATGCGTAACGTGCAGGTATAATTCCAATTATTTTCAAGACGATATTTTTTTACGAAATTAATTAAATTTTTATGTTTTGTAATTATTAAAAAGCAACAGAGCTGTTTTAATAAAATACTATCTTTGAAAAAGATTTTAAACTCCAGTTATAAGCGTGTAGCTATAATATCAATAACTAATGCAGGAAAGACACATCAATAAGGATATTTACTTTAATGAACAAGTATATACAACCCAAAAATATGTAATCCCTTTTATAGATCCTCATCTTAAAATAAATAACAGCATTCATGTATTAGAAGTTGGCTGTGGTGAAGCAGGAAATTTAAAACCTTTTATTGATATAGGTTGTAAGGTTGTGGGAGTAGATTTGAACAAAGAAAAAATGGAATACGCCAAAGATTATTTTTCAAATTACCCTAATGGGCATTTGATGACATTGATTGTTGAAGACATTTATAACATGGTGGATGAGTTCAAGGAAGATTTTGATTTGATAATACTAAGGGATGTTATAGAACATATTCATAATCAGGAAAAATTTATGAATTGCCTGAAGAAATTCTTGAAACCCGGAGGTAAAGTGTTTTTTGGCTTCCCTCCATGGCAAAACCCTTTTGGCGGGCATCAGCAAATTTGCAAAAGTAAAGTGTTATCGAAGTTGCCGTTTTTTCATTTGCTTCCTATGCCTTTTTATAAAGGTGTTTTGAAACTATTTGGCGAAAGCAAAACAACTGTTGATGATTTGGCAGAAATAAAAGAAACAGGAATAAGTATTGAACGCTTTGAACGAATTTTAAAAACTGAAAACTGGGTAGTAGATAGAAAAAGCTTATTTTTTATTAACCCCAATTATGAAGTTAAATTTAAATTAACTCCAAGAGAGTCTTATGGATTTATTTCCACAATTCCTATTATAAGAAACTTTTTTACAACCGCTTGTTATTACCTTGTTTCGAAAAAGCAATAGCGCAAAAAATCAAAATGGCTTCCTTTTGAACTTGTTGTTATTGTCTTTTCTAAAACTTCCATTGTTTTGTTTCCCTCCAATATTTGTTCTTTTTTTGTCACGATCGCGGTCGCGGTTTTGTTGCGGAGGACGGCTTACCAAATTTTGAGTGCTTCGCAAGGCATTTGGATTTACTAATTTTAATTGTCCTTTTGAAAGCTCATTCAACTGATCTAAAATCACTTCATCATTTACGGAATCGCGATTCCAAGTGAGATATGAGCGTTTCATAAGGTTAGCTATTTGTTCTACCAAAGCATTCTTCTCATCCCCATCCTGATATTCTTTTGCTTTAGTAATAAGTGCTTCTACCGTTTTACCATAGTGTTTGTATCTGATAGCATCAGCAGGATAAGGTACTGTTTCCGGTCTTGTTTGAAAGGTTTCGCGGGTTGGTTGTGGGTAAGGAGAGTCAACGTCTAGTTTGAAATCAGAAATAATAAAAATATGATCCCACAGTTTGTGTTTAAAATCGGTCACATCTCTTAAATGAGGATTTAACTGCCCCATCACATTAATGATGGCTTGTGCAACACGATTGCGCTCCTCGCGATTCTCCACAGTAACAGCAAAATCAATCATCTTTTGAATGTTTCTACCGTATTCAGAAATAATCAAATGTGGTAAATCCGTATTGTACTCCATTATGTCGCTGATTGCTTCCATTTTTTTAACTTTGTTAGTCGTAATTGAACAAAAGTAACTGTTTTATTGTTATATACCAAAAGTGCATGAATGCAGGAATTAATATTTTTTTTATAATCCATATTTATTTTTAAATTTGCCCCTCATTTTTCGTGTCTTCATTGGAGAGAAGAAATTTAATTTAACCATTATATAACTAAAAACAAATTATTATTTAAGATGAAAGCACTTGTATGTATTAGTAATGTGCCTGACACAACTACTAAAATTAGTTTTACAAACAATGACACGGCTTTTAATGAAGCAGGTGTTCAGTTTATCGTTAACCCTTATGACGAATGGTATGCGTTAGTTCGCGCACTTGAGTTGAAAGAAACATTAGGGGGAACGGTTACATTAATTCACGTTGGTGGCGCAAACAGTGAACCTACTATTCGTAAAGCAATTGCAATTGGTGCTGACGACGCAGTTCGTATAGATGCAGACCCAACTGATGCTTATGGGGTAGCGGAACAAATAGCAGCTTACGCTAAAGACAAAGGTTTTGATTTGATTTTTACAGGTAAAGAAACTATTAGTTACAATGGTGCTATGGTAGGAGGCATTCTTGCAGAGTTATTAAATTTACCATTTATTTCAATGGCTACTAAATTGGATTTGGTTGGCAATATTGCGACCATTGAGCATGATATTGATGGTGGAACGGAAGTTGTAGAATGCCCGTTACCATTGGTATTATCTGCAAACAAAGGCATGTCAGAAGCTCGTATTCCTAACATGCGCGGTATAATGGCTGCTAGAACAAAACCATTAACGGTTGTTCCTGCAATTGCTGCGCAGAATTTAACAACTATTGCATCTTATAAATTAGCTGCCGGACGAGTAGAGTGTAAATTCATTGATGCCAGTACTCCTGAAAAATTAATTGAATTATTGCACAATGAGGCAAAAGTTATTTAATTATAAGTAACAAACAAACAAAATATTTAATCATTTAAAAACAGAAGACATGTCAGTTATAGTATATACCGAAGTTTCAAAAGGTAAAATCAAAAAATCATCTTTAGAAGCAGTTTCTTATGCAAGTAAATTAGCCGCTCAATTGAATACAACTGCAACTGCGGTTATCGTTGGCGATATAGACGTTGCCGATTTAGGAAAAGCAGGTGCTAAAAAAGTATTAAAATTAAAAAATGCTAAATTAGGAGGTTTAGATGCTCTTTATGTAGCAAACGCTGTTGAACAAGCTGTTGCGGCAGAAGGAGCGGATGTGGTAGTTTTTGCAAACGATTTTTCAGGAAAAGCAATTGCACCGCGTTTAGCTGCAAAATTGAAAGCAGGAATTGTTGCAGGTGCTGTTGAATTGCCCACAACCAGTGGAGGTGTATTCTCTGTTAAAAAGAATGTATTTTCAGGAAAAGCAACTGCTGTGTATAACATCAATTCAGCAAAAAAAGTAGTTTCATTATTACCGGGAGCTTTTGGAATTGATTTATCAGGTGGTGCAGCTGAAGTTGCTGACTTGGCAATCAATTTAGATAATGTAAATTCTCCTATTAAAGTAAAAGAGGTGAAACAAACATCTGGTGGTGTAAGTATGCTTGACGCGGAGATAGTAGTATCTGGCGGTCGTGGATTAAAAGGCCCTGAAAACTGGGGAATGGTAGAAGAGCTTGCTAAACTATTAGGAGCTGGAACAGCATGTTCTCGCCCGGTTGCAGATATGCACTGGCGTCCGCACCACGAGCATGTTGGTCAAACAGGTTTTGCTATCCGTCCTAATTTATATATTGCCATTGGTATTTCAGGTGCTATCCAGCATCTGGCGGGAGTTAATGGAAGTAAAACAATTGTTGTGATCAATTCAGACAAAGAAGCACCATTCTTTAAATCTGCGGATTATGGTATAGTTGGAGATGCTTTTGATGTAGTTCCGAAATTAATAGAAGCAGTAAAAAAATTCAAAGCCAATTAGTCAACAAAAAATTTAATGTGAATAAAAACACCTTTCTCCTCTCTTATGTAAATAAGATGAGACAGGTGTTTTTATTTTCTTTATATTTGTGTTTAATGAAGTCTTTGACAGATTTTCGTTTTAATAATTAAAAGGTAAAGGTGAAAAAAGTTTTACTAGAAATTGTGGGGTTGTCATATAGCCATACTCAAACAGGAGCATACGCTTTAGTTTTGGGGGAAGCAAAAGGAAAAAGAAGACTTCCTATAATTATAGGAGGCTTTGAAGCTCAGGCGATAGCTATTGAGTTAGAAAAAATGACCCCCAGCCGTCCGCTTACACACGATTTATTTAAAAGCTTTGCAGAAGCATTTGGTATTGCTGTTAATGAAGTAATAATATACAATTTGGTTGAGGGAATATTTTATTCAAAACTAATGTGCATTACTGAAGAAGGGAAGAAAGTAGAGATAGATGCTCGCACCTCAGATGCAATAGCCATTGCGGTCAGATTTAATTGTCCGATTAACACTTTTGAATTTATTTTGTCTCAGGCCGGAATTCTTTTGGATGAAAGCACTATTGCTGCAGGTAATGAACCAGCAGAAGTTGGTAAACATGAAGAAGAGAAAGAAGAGAAAGATGAATATCTTTCTAAATCAACAGAAGAATTGAAACAATTACTGGATAGCGCAATTAAAAATGAGGCTTATGAAAAAGCTTCTCAAATAAGAGATGAATTGAACAATCGTAAAAAGTCATAATAATATTATGAAGCAATACCACGATTTAATGCACCATGTTTTAGAAAATGGTGTCACCAAAACCGATAGAACAGGAACCGGTACAACAAGTGTGTTTGGTTACCAAATGCGTTTCGATCTTCAAAAAGGTTTCCCCTTACTAACTACTAAAAAGCTTCATTTAAAATCAATCATACATGAATTGTTATGGTTTTTAAAAGGGGATACCAATATCAAATATTTATCAGATAATGGAGTTCACATTTGGGATGAATGGGCAGATGAAAAAGGAAATCTTGGACCCGTTTACGGCTATCAATGGCGTAGTTGGCCTACAGCCGACGGTAGACATATTGATCAGATTTCACAAGTAATTAATCAAATAAAAAGCAATCCGGATAGTCGCAGAATGATAGTTAGTGCATGGAATGTTGCCGAAATTGACAAAATGAAACTTCCACCATGCCATGCATTTTTTCAATTTTATGTTGCCGATGGAAAATTGAGTTGCCAATTGTATCAACGTAGTGCCGACATATTTTTGGGCGTGCCTTTTAATATTGCATCGTATGCTATTTTGACGTTAATGATTGCTCAGGCGTGTGATTTAAAACCCGGAGATTTTGTACATACTTTAGGTGACGCACATTTATATTCTAATCATATTGAACAGGCAAAACTTCAATTGACAAGAGAATTTAGGGAGTTACCATCAATGAAGATAAATCCACTAGTAAAAAACATTTTTGATTTTAAATTTGAGGATTTTATTTTAGAAAACTATAATCCTCATCCTCATATTAAAGCGGATGTTGCGGTATAAATTAAGTTCGTTTTTTAACGATTACATATATTTTTTAAAAAAAGTTTATCTAAAATATATACCATTTGATAATTATCATTAAATTTGATTGCTCGAAAGTATAATTGTATATGCAAAAAAAACTATTAGTCTGTTTTTTGTTTCTCTTCTTAGGAGTTTCAATATCGCATTCTCAAACTGAGGAACGACCTGCCAATGGCCCAAAAGGAGTCAAAAATGTAAGAGATGAATTAAACCGAAAACAAGGCGTATGGAGTACATACAACTCTAATGGGGATCTTATCAGTAAGGTAGAATTTGTAAATGATAAAAAAGAAGGTTTAACAACCATTTACTATTCAGGTGGTGGACCAGAACCTGAAAAAATAAAAGAAGAAACATATTATTTTGGAGGTAAAAAAGACAGTGTTTTTTCAAAAAAATATCTTTCTCAACAAACTTCAATAGAAGGAAGTTATGATATGGGAAGAAAAGAAGGGAAATGGATATCATATTATGAAGATGGACAAATTAAGGTAGAAGGAAGTTTTGTGAAAGGAAAAAGAGATGGAGAGTGGAAATGGTATAATAGAAAAGGCACGTTAATAAGAACTGCTTCATTCAGCAATGGCGTTGATGGAAGTGCTCCTAAAACGGCTGCAAAGGGCGCTAAGGATGCAAAAGGTGGCAAAACGACTGCGACTGCTCCAGTCGGGAAACCCACTCCAACTCCTTCATCCAGTCAAAAAAAGTAAGTTCAAATTACCTCTTAAATTGTGTTCAAAAAAATATTTTTTGAACTGTTCTGGATTCTCTTTAATTAAAAAAATTAACGTGAGTATAAGTATTATTGTAGCCGTTTCAGAGAACAACGTGATAGGCAAAGACAATACATTGATATGGCATCTTCCGGCTGATATGAAGTATTTTAAAGAAAAAACTTCCGGTCATTGTATAATAACGGGAAGGAAAAATTATGAATCTATTCCCGAAAAATATAGGCCTCTTCCTAATAGAACCAATATAGTGATTACAAGGCAAAAAAATTATATAGCACCGCAAGCAATAATAGTTAATTCGTTGGAGGAATCTATCAATAAAGCTCAAGAAACAGGAGATAATGAAATTTTTATAATTGGAGGTGCTGAAATTTATAAACAAAGTATTTACTTAGCAGACAAATTATACGTAACACAAATTCATCATTCATTTGATGGCGATGCATATTTTCCTGAAATAGATTTGAAGCGGTGGAAAGAAACAAAACGCATTGATTGTAATAAAGATGAACAAAACAGATATAATTACTCTTTTTTGGAATTTGTAGAAAAAGATTAGCTTTGATTAAGTGTTTTTGTACTAACCATAACAAATAATATCATGAAAACAACAACGAAACTTTTATATATAATGGGTCTTTCATTAGTGTTAGTTGCCGTTTATACCGGTTGTAAAAAAAAGACAATTGATACAGATACCTCCTCCGCAACAGATAATGCAAGCGCTGAAAATTCATTCTCAACTGTTTTCAGATCAACAAATGAAAATTCAGATAGCGTAGCCGTAAGATCAAGTTGCCCTAATATCATGATTACCACTACCACTACTAATATTAATCATTACCCAAAAACATTAACTATTGATTATGGTTCAACAGGATGTAATGGTTACAAAGGCTCTTATTCAGCCGTATTTACCGGTCCATTCAAAACTCAGGGATCAATAATTACTATTACCTACAATAACTATTATGATGGTGCATATCAGGTAGATGCGGATTCACATACAATTACTAACACAGGTGTTAGTTCTGCCGGCAATCCTGTTTATACAGTTAGTGTTGTAAATGGCAGATTAACTTCTTCTTCCGGAACATCTAAATGGAATGCAACCAAATCAATAGAATGGACGGTGGGTAGCACCAGCCCTTGGGGTGATGATGTTTTTTTAATATCTGGCACTACAAGCGGAACAAGTGCTAAAGGTGTTACTTATTCAACTGTTATTAATACACCGCTGAAAATGGCTGCAGGCTGTGATTATATTGAAAGTGGTGTATTAACATTAACTCCACAAAGCGGAGATAATCGTGTTTTTGACTTTGGGAATGGGGCTTGTGATAATCAGGCAACAGTTACAATCGATGGTGTTGTTTTTAATATCACTATGTGATGACCTGAACATATAAAAAACGAAAAGGGCACTGTACTCCCAAATACAATGCCTTTTTTATTTTTTTTTATTAATGTTTATTTTCAGGAATTTTACTCATTCCTCTTTCTGAAATAGCTGTAATTGAAAGCGAAGGATTAACACCTGGGTTTGCAGAAATCATTGAGCCGTCAAATACATACATGTTTTTATATCCAAACACTTTGTTTTCGCTGTCAATTACTCCATGATCCCTATCTTTACCCATACAAGCTCCCCCAAGAATATGCGCCGTTGAAGGAATTCCGGTTATTGTTTCGGTTGCTATAACCTGAGCTTTACCTTTAATTACTTTAGCGTATTTTTTTGCAAACGCATGAGCCTCCGGAATAAAGGCTGTTGGAGCTTTACCTGTTTCTATTTCTGATTTCATTCCAAAAAGCCCACCTTTAGCAAATTTTAAGGTGCTATCTAGATGCTGCATAACAAGCAATATAATTGTGCTTTTTCCATAGTCTCTTACAAATAATACTTTAAGCCATCCTATAGGATCAGAAAATGGGAGTATTAGTAATTTAAACATTCTTTTTAAAAAATTAGGCTCGCTAACCATTGGTAACATTGATATACGCCATATTCCAGAACCTTTACCGTAACGAGTAGGTTCAACATGTGTGTTTTTATCCAATTCCATTATAGAACCAATAGCAACACCATCAGATAATGCAAGATCATTGTCAGTTGAAGTAACTAGAATCAAGGATTCATTATTACTTCGAATCATTTCTCCCAATTTAGGGCTCAAATTGGGTAACGACTTTTCTTTTAAGTTTAACATTAAAGGCATTGTACCTAATACGCCACCTGAAAAAATTACCCCTTTCGTTTGAAGTTTCTTTTTACTTGAAAAGTATTCTGTTGACTTTTTAAAAATTATATCATATCCATTTTCCCCTTCGTTACCTTTTGGCAAAACATCCAACACTTCATGCTCTGCTAATATTTCTACACCTAATTGCTGAGCCAGGTACAAATAATTTTTATCCAAAGTATTTTTAGCATTGTGCCTACAACCTGTCATACATTCCCCACAATGAGTACACCCTGTTCTTGTAGGTCCTTTACCATCAAAATAAGGATCTTTTACTTCCTTTCCGGCTTCACCAAAAAACACAGAAACCTTTGTTGGCTCATACGTTTTATCTACTCCTAACTGCACCCCTACTTCACGTATAGCGTCATCACCTTTAAATAGTTTTGTATTAACGGCAGCACCAAGCATTTTCCAGGCAGTATCATAAAAGGGATTTAATTCGTTTTCCCAATCGGCTAAACCTGCCCATGAACCATGATTAAAAAATGCCGATTTAGGTTTTGGCAATGTATTAGCATATACTAAAGAACCGCCTCCAACACCCACACCGCTTAATATAGCTATGTGTCGAAAAGGTGTAAGCTTTTGAATTCCAAACATTTTTATTTGAGGAAACCACAACCATTTTTTAAGATTCCAATTTGTTTTACCAAAATCTTTGGTGTCCCATTTTTTACCTTTTTCAATTACCAATACTGAATAGCCCTTTTCGGCTAAACGCAAGGCGGAAACAGAACCACCAAAACCAGAGCCTATAATGACATAATCGTAGTTGTCTTTTAAAGTAACCTTTTGTGAGTTTGCCATTTTTAGAGGTATTTATAATAAAAGGAATGTATTAACATTATAAACAAATTTACTTAAGTTTTGTTCACCTAAAAACATTAAAGTTTCATATTTACTATGCTAAGGTAACGTTTCATATTAGTAAGGAATGAGTGCAGAGAGTAAACGGGAATAAAATAATTACCAGCGAGTATAATGTGTTGCTGAAAAAAACAACTAGTGCTGTTTTGTTTGTAAAAATATACATGGCTATGCTGAACTTGATTCAGCATCTAAAAGATTTCGAAATAAGTTTTGAATGAATTTTAGATGCGACAATGTATGTTTATCATAAAACTATCAAAACTCATTTTTTACGCATGAATATTTTTATTGGAACGCCAGAAAAATCAAACTGTTCGCGTAAGCGATTTTCCAAAAAGCGAATGTATGACTCTGTTATGTATTGTGGCAAATTAGAGTAAAATGCAAAAGTCGGAGCATGAGTAGGTAATTGGTTGATGAATTTTATTTTAACATGTTTACCTTTAATTGCAGCAGGCGGACTGCTTTCTATTATCGCCAGCATGGTATCATTAAGCAATCGTGTTTTAATAGATTGTATTCTGTTTGCATATACCTTTTCGGCTGTTTCAATAGCTTTTAAAACACGTTGTTTTGTTAATGTAGAAGTAAACACGATAGGAACATCGCGGAACGGAGCCAATTTTTCTCTGATTTTTTCTTCGTACTCTTTTGTGGAGTTAGTTGTTTTTTCAATCAAATCCCATTTATTTACAACCACAACAACTCCTTTACTATTTGTTTCTGCCAAACGAAAAATATTAATGTCCTGCGCTTCTAAACCCAACTCTGCATCAATTAATAATAACATTACATCACAGTCTTCAATAGCCCTGATAGAACGCATTACAGAATAAAACTCCAAATCTTCTTCTACTTTTGATTTTTTGCGGATGCCTGCTGTATCTATCAATAAAAAATCATGTCCAAAAGCAGTGTATCTAGTGTTGAGTGAATCCCTTGTTGTTCCTGCAATTGGTGTAACAATGTTACGTTCTTTACCGAGCAATGCATTAACAAATGACGATTTACCCACGTTCGGTCGCCCTACAATGGCGAATTTTGGTATGTTCAACTCTTCCACTTCAGCATCCACATCCAGTTCTTTTACTATATCATCCAACAAATCACCCGTGCCGCTTCCGCTGATGGCGGACACGTTATATGGTTCGCCCAAACCTAATGAATAGAACTCACCTGACATTCCCTGACGTACAAAATTGTCCACTTTATTGGAAACAATAAACACTTTCTTTTTGCTTCTCCTCAGCATATTCGCCACCACTTTATCATCTTCTGTAATTCCATCTGCAACATCAACAACAAATAAAATCACTTTTGCTTCATCAATAGCAAGTGTAACCTGTTTGCGAATTTCGCCTTCAAAAATATCTTCCGAACCTTTTACATATCCTCCGGTATCAATCACTGTAAATTCCATTCCGTTCCATTCTGCTTTTCCGTAATGTCTGTCGCGCGTTACACCCGATTGTGCATCAACAATAGCATTTCTGCTTGTTGTTAAGCGATTAAAGAGTGTTGACTTACCTACATTTGGTCGTCCTACTATTGCTACTATATTTGCCATCTTATACCCCTCCAACCTCCCCACAGGGGAGGCTTTTGATACTATTATAAAGTTTATACTATTATTCACTTCTCTTCCTCTCCCCTGTGGGGATAGATAGAGGGGGTGTTAACTAATGTACCCGAAACGTTTTAACTGACCTTCATTATCGCGCCAGTCTTTATTTACTTTTACAAACAGTTCAAGGAAAACTTGTTTTTGTAAAAACGCTTCAATTTCTTTACGGGCTTCGATCCCCACTTTTTTTAACGCCTTGCCTTCGTGCCCAATGATAATACCTTTCTGAGACTCTCTTATTACGTATATTTCAGCACGAATTTTAAATATTTTTTCTTCTTCCTTAAATGATTCTATTACCACTTCTACTGAATACGGAATTTCCTTTTTATAATTGGTTAAAATCTTTTCACGGATAATTTCCGAAACAAAAAACTTTTCAGGTTTATCCGTCAATTCATCTTTGGAATAATAGGGTGGACTTTCAGGAAGAAGTGCAATAATGCGATTGATTAAATAATCGGTATTAAATTTTTCCAATGCCGAAATAGGAATTACCTCTGCATTTGGTATTAAATTTTTCCAGTATTCTACTTTTACTTCCAGCTTTTCCTGAGTGGTTAAATCAACCTTATTAAGTAATAACAGAACCGGTACTTTGCTGTTTTTTATATTATTTAAAACTTTTTCGTCAATCAAACTGTCTTCAAAAATATCAGTGGCAAACAACAATATATCGGCATCAACAATTGCTGTATAAACAAGACTCATCATTGATTCCTGCATTTTATAATGAGGTTCCAACACTCCGGGTGTATCAGAATATACAATTTGATAGTCGTCTCCACTAACAATTCCCAAAATACGATGACGTGTTGTTTGAGCTTTAGATGTAATAATAGAAAGGCGTTCGCCCACCAACACATTCATAAGTGTTGATTTTCCTACATTTGGATTACCTATAATGTTTACAAAACCGGCTTTATGTGCCATTTAAAATATAATTAATAAATTTATTTGGAGTACAAAGAAACAAAATATATCTTTGCGCTCCCAAATAAACAACAAACGAGTTGTTTTGGTTAAAGCTTGAAGTATTAATTACCAACCATATATTGCGGGGTGGAGCAGTTGGTAGCTCGTTGGGCTCATAACCCAAAGGTCATCGGTTCGAGTCCGGTCCCCGCTACTTCTAATGACGGCAACATGAAATTCATGTTGCCGTTTTTTATTTCACTCTCTGGAAGCCTTGATAATTCAGCACTTTGTTTAAATATTGAATTTATTTTGTTGGTTCGATATTGCCTGTTTTTGGGATTCACGACTATTCCCTCTGGAAATACCAATTTTTGAATACGAGTTTGTGTTTCAATACCTTTGGAACACCAGTAATTAATAATATTATTTGCAACTATTGCACAAGAATTTATTTTTTTCTGGGTTCGATGTTGTATCGTTCAATTTTGAAATTTCTTCATTTAAAGCCCTTAATTGTTCTAATAATTCAGCTTTAAATCTTTGGTAAACATTTTTTTCTAAACCTTCAAAAGCATATTTCTTTTCAATAGATTCTAGTTTAACATTAGCCTCTTTAATTTTATTTGTAATAATGTCTTTATCTGTTTTTTGCCTTTTTTCTAAATGATTTATCGTCAATTTAGTTTGTGCTTTAAAAGCATCTATAAATTTAGGGTCAAGTGAATGTCTGTTTAAATATCCAACGAAAAACTTGTTGTACTATTATTATTGACAGTTTGGAAGAATTGGATGAGGTTACTGCATTATTAAAAAAGTTAATTCAATAAAACAAAGCCGTTCATAGTGAACGGCTTTTTATTTTATTATATCTTATTGTTGGCTATATATGATGTAAAAAAGTGCATTAATAAAATGATGAATGTCATTTTTTCAGTTAAACATCTGAAACAAATTATAAATCATTAATTTATAACTGACAAAAAATCATAAAAAATGTTAAAAAAACGGGTGGCATAGCATTTGAGTGCTTTACACGGCTTAAAATAAAAAAGGTGCTTCCTCGACTGCGAATCTTGAAACACCTTTTTGCTTTGAGCAAATCCTGATCGGCGTTAATTTCGAAAAGGTGGTTGCATTTTTATGGCGCAAATATATGGATTTTTTTAAACTGCCAATATCCATTCGTTTTTTTCCTAAAAATCTTCCGGAATAAGTTAACTAGCTTATGCTTCAGTGGGCTAAAATCATTGGGGCAATACTTAATACAATTTTAATAATGGCAAATTTTAGTGATGAAAAAATCAACTCTGCTTGGGAAAAAGCAAAAGCAGTAACGGGTTTCGACCCCAACAAATACCGTCAAGACTCGGCGGGAGCATGGATGCAAAAAGACAAATACGGTAAAGAAGAAAACTATGGATGGGAAATCGATCACAAACTACCTGTATCTTTAGGTGGGGAAGATGACGATATTAATCTGCAAGCAATGCAGTGGGAAAACAATCGAACAAAAAACAACGATTTCCCTTCTTTCAAAACCTCCATTACATCCAATGGTAATAACTACAAAAGAGAAGAACAAAGCTGGAACTTCAGCGAAAGTTTTGTAGCTCGTCTAAAACAACTTTATCCCAACAATACTCACCTTAAAAAACTTGCCGCATGACAAACTTTAATCCTAATTTATATGACATTTTAGGGCGTATCTCAAAAGATGCTACGCCTGATGATATAAAAAAAGCTTATAAGACTCTAGCAAAGCTTTATCACCCTGATAAGAACCCAAATGATAAGTTCGCTGCACAGGAAAGAATGGCACAGCTAAATGAAGCCTATGAGATACTTTCAACTCCATTAAAAAGAGAGGCTTATAACGCCAAGCTTCGCGAACATGACGCCACACTGAAAAGACAGGAAGAAGAACGCAAACAGAAAGAGCAAGCCGAACAAAGAAGAAAGAAAATGGAAGAAGAAGCAAAGAAAAGAGCAAGAACAGTTCAACAAGGAAAAAGCTCTGACGGTGCTACATTGGCTGGTGTAGCTTTGGGTCTTGTAGGACTTGGACTTTTAGTATCGGCACTTTCAAATAATGACTCTAATAAATAATTTTTAAAACTAAAATAAATTCAAATGACAAATTACAACTCTTACTCTGGTTTACCAATTGTGGATTATGAATACGCAAAAAATAAAAGAAAACAGCTTGATGAGCTTATTAATAATACAACACTAAAAGAAATTGAAAATGAAGATCAATTCCAAAAAACACTACTGATTATTAAGAATAAAATTTTATTAAAGCCAGTAAAATTTGATACCCCTAAAATTTCGAGCCATTTTCAAACCGAAAAAGATTTTCCTGCTACTTACGATTATCCATTTCCAGGAAAAAGAAAAGTATTCGTGGTAACTGTAGATATTAACTTTATTGGCAATAAAGAGTTATTTAAATATGCGCCGAATGGTTACTCAATATCTTCAAGTGATTTTCCTTATATATTTCAACCATCAGACGATAAAGTTAAAATAGAAGTCGAAGTTCCCAATTTGGATAATAAAAACAGCATACTCAATGAAGCACAAAGAAAAATGAATTTAACATATTCCTTCGTTACTAGTAATAGTATTTATATAGATAATTGGAATAAATCCTTAGAACCTGAAATCGAAACTCTCTTACGTACTCATAAAGAAAAGCTTGAAAATTTATATAAATAAGTCGTTGTTCGATTAATTAACAAAAAATGGAAAGAGGAAATTGTCCCCTCTTTCCATTTTTATTTATCACTTGCATAAATAAAAGAACTTTATCACTAGAGTACGACCCTACTTTGAAAATAACACGAATTTGACCATTTGAAAGTATGTTTTTCATATTTGAGTATTATTAAACTATTATGAAAACAAAATCAACCTCAATTTATATCTCATAATTCGCCGTCAATACTTCCGTTTTCATTTTCGGCTTTTCTTCCCTATTTAGTGGGATAACTACCTTCATTTCCATTTTTTTAGTGTGCCACTTATGTTTTTTGGTATATTTTTCAAGCAGTTCAGATGGGTAAGAGCTTAACAAAAACTTGCCTTTGATTTTAGAAAGTAATTCCAGTAATGCTTCAAAGTCTTTTTCTGTATAGCCCTTGTAATGCCCCATGTGGGAGTTATAGTATGGTGGGTCACAATAGAAAAAAGCAGTTTTGTTATCTGTTGAATGTATTACATACAAGGCATCTCGGCATTCAATTTGTGTTTTTTCAAGTCGCTCGGCGTACGCGTTAGTAAAATTTTCTTTTTTGCTATACACTCGCGTAGCAGATGTATTTTGATGAAAGTCACATCTCCATGTACTGCCTATCATTGAGCCAAAGCTCTGATTGGTACTTGTCCAGATAGCCCATGCCCGTTTTACTTCAGTAAACAATTCAGGGTAGCTTAATACAATATTTGCTTGTTGGTGGGACTTTCGGCTATGTAAGGTGGATTGTATTTCCTTTTCTAATTCTTTGAAATTTGTTTTTATTACTTTGTAAAAGTTAATGAGTTCTCCGTTCGTATCGTTAATTATTTCTACTGTTGATGGCTCTTTTGCAAAGAATACAGCACCTCCACCAAAGAATGGTTCACAATACAGATGATGTTTGGGAATCAGGGAAAGGATAAGTTTTGATAATCTTTGTTTGCCACCGTAATAGGTTAAAGGTGGTTTCATATTAATCTTCATCTTTTTGCGTAAAAGGCCATTCTATTTGTATAAATATCTAATACATTTTGAAAAATCTTGTAGTTAAACTTATTTCCCCAATACGCATTTTCAGTAATAAATACAGCACGTTCGTAGTCTAATGGCTTAGCACCTGAAAGCATTGTTTCAATTTCACTTTTTGCATTTCAATACCTTTGGAACACCAGTAATTAGTAATATTATTTGCAACTATTGCACAAGAATTTATTTTTTTCTGGGTTCGATGTTGTATCGTTCAATTTTGAAATTTCTTCATTTAAAGAAAAAAATATGGTGAAATAATCTATTGCAATGTAGTTGATTTTACTGCCTCCTGCCACTTCTTTATTTTCCATACAAAACCAGCAGCCTGCTCTATGGGCCATAAGGGCAGTGAACTTCCATTACTGATATTGCAAAACAAACTCAATTGAAACAAAGCCCTGAGGGTACTGAAATAAGGAAAGAGTTGCAATTCCGATTTAGTTAATGTTCGTTGTGTTTGATAACCATTTAAAAAAGACTGTATAATTTCTTTAGGTTTATTTTTATGATCATACCACATAAAAACGCCTATATCGTATATCAAACACCCATTTCCGGAAAAATCAAAATCAAAAAAAGCAAGTTCATTGTTAGAGGTGATATGGAAATTTTCTGCTTGTAAATCGCCGTGACAAATGCCGTATCCAATTTCTTTTTCATCACAATTTTTCCAACTCTTCAAAAGCTCCTCTTTTAAAAAAAGCAGATACTCATATTGCTCGGCATAGTTTGCTAATAAAGGATTTAAAATAGTAAGGGCATTGTTCAGCTGCGTTTCAAAACTATAATTAAACGCCGTTTCACCAAAATTTTTATTGAGCGTAAACCGATGCATGTTACCTGTTTCTTTACCTAACAAAAATGATTGTTCAGATGTTAGTTTTTTTATTTGTTGTCCCTCTGCAAATGTAAACATAACGGCGTACCTCAATCCTTCGGGAGCATTTATAATTTGTATAAACTGTTGCTGGTAATCAGCTATAGGATGTGATACATTAACACCATTTTCATGTAAGTAATTTAACAACATCACTTCTGCTTCAACATTTTCAATACTTTTCCATTTATGCTTATATACACGTAAAATATATAATTGCTTATTTCCGGTAATTAAATAAGTGTCATTAAATCCTCTTTTTATGTAACAGATAGAGGAGCTTGAATTAACATTATAAAGGGATGTAACAAGTTTTAAAAGGTGTTGGCTAGAGAGTGTGGAATATTCAACAGGAAAATAATTGTTCATAACATTAAAGAAACGGTTTTAATTTCATTCATACAAAATAACAGTATAATTTTCAGCAATGGTATAATCTCATAGAACTTGCAGTATAATAGTAGTGATTAAGAAAAGGAGGTAAGAGTTGATTTGTTTTTGTTAAATTCGCATAACACAAATACACTCTTCATGTCTAAAGATAAGTCCTCAAAAAAATTTGGAATAGATGCTGTTCTGAAAGAATTAAAAATTGCAACCCATAATAATGGAGCGTCTACCGGTATAAAACACCTTATTACAAAAGGAAAAGAATTAAAATCATATTCTCCTGTTGATGGTAAACTCCTTTCGACTATTCGTACAGCCGAGGCTAAAGATTATGAAAAGGTAATTCAAACAGCCGAAGAAGCTTTTAAACATTGGCGGCTGACACCCGCACCTAAAAGAGGCGAAATGGTTCGCCAAATCGGAGAGGAATTACGTAAATACAAAGAACCTTTAGGAAAGCTAGTTTCCTATGAAATGGGGAAAAGCCTTCAGGAAGGTTTTGGGGAGGTACAAGAAATGATAGATATTTGCGATTTTGCTATTGGAATATCCCGCCAATTATATGGTTTAACGATGGCAAGTGAACGTCCAATGCATCGTATGATGGAGCAGTGGCATCCGCTTGGCATTGTGGGCATCATTTCTGCATTTAACTTTCCTGTTGCGGTATGGAGCTGGAATGCAGCATTGGCATGGGTGTGCGGAGATGTATGTATTTGGAAACCAAGTTCAAAAACTCCATTGTGTGCAATTGCTTGCCAAAATATAATTGCAAAAGTTTTAAAACGAAATAATATTCTTGAAGGGGTAAGTTGCCTGATAATTGGCAATGATTCGGGTGAATTGCTTATCAACGATAAACGTGTTCCTTTGCTATCATTCACAGGATCAACACGTATAGGACGACATGTATCAACAGTTGTTGCAGAGCGTTTTGGGAAAAGTATATTAGAATTAGGAGGTAATAATGCTATTATTGTTTCACAATACGCCAATTTAGAAATGGTGATAAAGGGCGCCGTATTTGGTGCCGTTGGCACAGCAGGGCAACGTTGCACTTCTGCGCGCCGCTTGATTATTCACGAAAGTGTGTATACTAAAACCCTTGAAGTGTTAAAAAAAGCATACGCTCAACTACGCTGTGGAAATCCTTTAGACAATACCAATCACGTTGGTCCATTGATAGATAAAGATGCTGTAGAAAATTATATGAATGCAATTAAAAAGGCAAAAAAAGAAGGTGGTAAAATAATAGTTGAAGGAGGTGTACTTACCGGAAAAGATTACCAAAGTGGTTGTTATGTGAAGCCCTGCATTATTGAAGCAAAGAACGAAATGGATATTGTGCAGCAGGAAACCTTTGCTCCAATACTTTATGTGATGCAATACACAACCATTGACGAAGCCATTGCTATGCAAAACAATGTACCGCAAGGGTTATCATCGTCTTTATTTACAAATGATGTAAAAGAAATGGAATTGTTTTTGTCGCAAGCAGGCTCCGATTGTGGAATAGCAAATATTAACATCGGCACTTCGGGTGCAGAAATAGGGGGAGCTTTTGGCGGCGAAAAAGAAACGGGTGGTGGTCGCGAAAGCGGTTCCGATGCCTGGAAAAATTATATGCGCCGGCAAACAAACACCATTAACTATGGTAGTACTTTACCTTTAGCACAAGGAATAAAATTTGATTTATAATAGAAGAGTCTTTCTTGTTGAAATTAATTGAATACAAAATGAATAAACAGGCACTTAGTATTGAGCAGGCACAACAGTTGGTAGATAAATGGATAAAGGAACACGGAGTTCGTTATTTTTCGGAACTGACAAATATGGCGCTACTTACTGAAGAAATTGGAGAAGTTGCCAGAATTATCTCACGCGAATACGGCGAGCAATCGTTTAAAGAAAGTGATAAAGATAAAAATTTGGAAGATGAGTTAGCAGATGTGTTATTTGTTTTAATTTGTTTGGCAAATCAAACCGGGATTAATTTGACAAAAGCTTTCGAAAAAAACATACAGAAAAAAATTAGCAGAGATGCTACACGCCACAAAGACAATGAAAAATTGAAGAAATAATAACTGCTTATTTAATTCCTAATTTATCCATAGTGTCGCGATATTTTTTAGCATAATCACAATGTTGTGCATAGGTTTTTGAAAAATAATGCTTACCTGACAAGTCTTCTTTTGCACACATAAAAATATAATTATTATTATCATGATTAAGCACTGCATCGATGGAAGATATTTGCACAAAACCTATTGGTCCGGGAGGTAAACCTTTATTCATGTATGTATTGTGTGGTAAATTTAAACGTGTTTGTGCATAAGAAACGCGTTGAATGGAGAAATCGCCGATGGCGTAAATTACTGTAGGATCAGATTGCAATGCCATTCCTTTTTTTAATCGATTGATATATAATCCTGCAATTTTTCTCTTTTCTTCGTAATCACAACACTGTTCTGCCTGAACGATAGATGCTAATATAGTTACATCCACTTGAGAAAAGCCTGATTTGGCAGCTAATTGTTTTCGTTCATCTGTCCAAACTTTTTTGTATTCTTTTGCCATCCGTTCAAAAAATTCATTAGCAGAAGTGTTCCAAAAAAACTCATACGTATTGGGAATAAACATCGCTAATATGTTATCACGGTTAAATCCATATTTATTAAGATAATCATTATCATTCAATGCATCATACAAATCAGTTGAATCTGCCTCAATACGTTTACAGAGCCGTGATACTAGTTGTTGTTTAGTTTTTATTCCATTAAAATTAAGTTCAACCGGTTCTTGAATACCCGCCCGCAATAGATTAATTAAAGCATTATTGCTCATCTTAGCCAGAATACGGTATTTACCTGGTTTTATGTTATTTTTATATTTCTTTTTCTCTGATAAAAATTCAAATGTTGCACGATTTTTTAAAATGTTATTTTCACCCAAAATATATATCACATCATCGAATGAAGAACCTGTTGGTATGTATATAATTTGAGATTTTCGTTCTCCCAAATTAACGTTCGATTGGTAAATTACCTTGTACGCATAATACCCGCCAACTCCCCCAGTGATAAGCAAAATAAAAAATATGGAAACAATAATTTTTTTTAAAAAAGAAGTTTTTTTTGCCATAATAAAATAGCGGAATAAGAAAATTTATTCTATCGGAATCGTTGTAACATCAATTCATCCTTAAATTGTTTTCCGTCGCGTATCCATTGTTTTTTGTTTCCTGAAATTTCAAATTTATGTTTTTGAAATAATGAGATACTTGGTTCATTATCAATAGTAATGTTACAATAAAGTTGGCGTAAATTTAAAACTTCAAAACCGTATTGCATAAGTATACTAATTGCTTCCGAAGCATATCCTTTTTTTCGTTCACTTTTTTCAGCAATTAAAATTCCTATTCCTGCTCGTTGATGATTGGGATCAAAATCAAAAAGTTCAATGGTTCCTAAAGGTTTATTATCGTTGAGGTTGCAAATCATAAACCGCTGCTGCTTTACGCTATATATATCCTGATGAGCAGAAGCAAGATATTGTTCAAGCACAAAACGGGAAAAAGGGCTTTGCGTATTGCTTATCAACCAGTTTTCGGTATCATTTTCCCAATCATACAATATGTCAACATCCAAAGGTTCAAGTGCTCTTAAAAAGATGTATTGTCCTGCCAGTTTCATGGTCGATTTTTTTAGAAATCTAATTTACAAATAATAATTGGAATTTGGTAGGTAGAATCTTTATGAAAAAAAAAGATAACTGACTGGTATTATTGATGTTTCATTCCACCATTAAATTTTAATGTCTCCTTTAAAAACAAGTGTTGCCGGACCCTCTAACCACACATCGGTAAAGGTTTTATTATTGTGATTGTTGAATTTTACTTTCAATTTTCCGCCCAACGTGTTAATATCACAATAATTTTTTCCTGATGAAACATTATTGATAGCAGCTACCAACGCTGCGGCAGTAACTCCAGTTCCACAGGAATACGTTTCGTCTTCAACACCTCTTTCATACGTGCGAACAAACAGTTCGTCTCCTTGTTTTTCAATAAAATTCACGTTTGTTCCTTGTGCTTTAAAACGGCTGTTATATCTTATTTTTTTTCCTTCTTCAAATACGTTAAACGCTGTAATATTTTTAACAAATGCTACATAATGTGGAGAACCGGTGTTTAAAAAAGAAAAATCAGCCGTTACTTCTATCGAATCAACATCTTTCATTTTAAGGCTAACAAAGCCGGGAGCTACAATAGCTTCGTGCGCCCCATCAGTCGCATAAAAACGCGTGTTTTCTTTTGCCAGTTCTAATGTTCTTGCAAACTCAACAATACATCTGCCTCCATTTCCGCACATTGAACTTTCGTTACCGTCAGAGTTATAATACACCATCTCAAAATCAAATCCATCTCTTGCTTGCAGCAGCATCAATCCATCTGCACCTATACCAAAGCGGCGGTGACATAATTTTGCTACCAAAGCATTATCACTGCGGTTAAATTTTAAATCACGATTATCAAAAAGAATAAAATCGTTACCCGTTCCCTGATATTTATAAAACTGCATTTTATTTTAATTTATTGATGATTGATGGGTCGTCAACAAGCTGATACGGCTTGTAATCGTATGTTTGATCCAGTTTGTATATTGCTGATGTCAACTTAATGTAAGTATTATCATCGAGTTTAAAAATTTTAATTCCTTCTAATGATGTAAAGCCATATAAAACAAGTTTATTTCTGCTCATCTTGTAGCCTTTATAATGCAAAGGTGATTTCCATAATTCTACCTCCAGTATTTTTTTTGTAACAGTTCTGTCATCTCTTATACCACTTACCTTTTGAATAACAGAATCGGAGGCTTTTTCGTTACTTGACAAAGGATTCAGATCTGTTATTTGCAATGTGGTTGATGCAATTAATTCATCTTTCTGAATAACAATTGCTTCCATTTCTTCATCATCTAAATTGGCTTCCGGCAAACTGTCTTCAGGATATGCAGAGTCTTGAACATCACCTTCAGTATTTGGTTTTTTTTTCTCTGTTTCAGATTTTTTCTCTTCGTTTTTATAATTATCAGAACTGCTGGTTAAATCTTTCTCTATTTCAGAAACATACTTTCCATCACCGTCTTTATCTTTTTTGGTGTTAAGATAAAAAGTTTTTGTAATGTTTTTATACAGCTTTAATTTTTCAAAATAATCATCCAATTTAAAAATAAAAAAACTGCCTGCAATAATTAATCCTGTCAACATTCCCCAAATAAAAAATTGAGTCTTTTCTTTATTGTCAGCCATATTTGTGTATTCAAAATAATAATGTTACAAAGTTAAATAACCTTTAGTAATGTATGTTAATGTATGTTAAAAATATATGTCTTTTGCAATAACAGGAATTAATTTTGTGTTGAAATTCTGACAAATAAAAAAACAAAACAGCCATGAAGAGATTAGTTAATATAGCTTTTATAGCGATTGTAGGAGGCTTTTCATCCTTAGTTTTTAACCATTTAATACAACAACAAAATGCAAGCGAACATACTCAATTAACGGTTGCTGTTCCTGCCAACTTTGTAAACATGCCAAGTTCAGGCACTAAAATGCCACTTGATTTTACATTAGCCGCTGAAAAATCCGTACAAGCTGTAGTTAATGTAAAAACTTCCTATACGTATCAACAAATCAACAATACCAACATGTATGATCCTTTCAGGTATTTTTTTGACCCTACTATTCCTCAACAAAAAGAATCGAAAATAGCAAGTGGCTCTGGAGTGATTGTTTCACAGGACGGATATATTATCACAAATAATCATGTGGTGCAACAAGCTGAAAAAATAGAAGTGACGTTAAATGATAAAAGAAGTTATACTGCTGAATTGATCGGTGCAGACCCAACAACAGATTTAGCATTGCTTAAAATAAAAGAAACGAATTTACCGTTTATGGCTTACGGAAATTCGGACAAAGTAAAAATTGGCGAATGGGTACTTGCCGTTGGAAATCCGTTTAATCTTACATCTACAGTTACTGCCGGTATTGTGAGTGCTAAAGCAAGAAATATTAATATTCTGGAAAATAACCCCGCAAAAGGACTTCATCCAATAGAATCTTTTATACAAACGGATGCAGCGGTAAACCCCGGAAATAGTGGAGGTGCATTGGTAAATACTGATGGAGAACTTATTGGTATTAATTCCGCTATAGCTTCCAATACAGGTTCATACGCCGGATATTCCTTTGCTATACCTGTAAATATTGCTCGTAAAGTAGTTGCTGACCTAATAGAGTTTGGTGAAGTTCAACGTGCATTTATTGGTGTGAGCATCCGTGATTTGGATGCAAATCTGGCAAAAGAAAAAAACATTTCCGAAATTAAAGGAGTTTATGTAGATGCCTTAACAATAGGTGGTTCAGCCGAAGAAGCTGGAGTGAAAAGCGGAGATGTGATTTTAAAGGTAGGTGAAGTAAATGTTAACAACGTTCCTGAATTGCAAGAACAAGTGAGTTATTATCGTCCGGGAGATATTATAAATATTACCGTTAAAAGAAATGAACAACTCAAAATCATTAAACTCACCCTTAAAAATAAAAATGGCGATGTGAGCATTGTTGAAAAAATAAAAGCGGAAGCAATAACCTCATTAGGAGCTTTTTTTGAACCTGCAAGCAAAGCCGAATTAAAAAAACTGAATATAGAAAACGGATTAAAGATAAAACAATTACAAGCCGGAAAGCTATTGAGTGTGGGTGTGCAGGAAGGTTTTATTATAACAAGTATTGATAAAAAGAGGATTATTTCAGCAAAAGATATTGAAGCTGCATTAGTAAATAAAAAGGGTGGAGTGCTCATTGAAGGTGTTTATCCAAATGGAATGAAAGCCTATTATGGATTTGGAATTTAAAATGGTTGCCTTTTATCTTTTTATACGTTTTAGCAAATACATTCAAGTCTAGAAACAATTCGGCATTATTGTAAATGTGCTGCCGGAGAATACTTCAGAAAAAAATAGTGATAGAAAGCAAAAGCCTTCTTCAAAATAGTAAATGGTATTTATCTGTTGTAAGAATTATGTTAAATCATTTTTAGGCAGTTTTTTAGTATGCTGGTTTGGTATAAACTGGTTTTCATCTCAATAAATCATTTATCCTTTTTTCTAGCAAATTATTTTTCTGTGAATTATTAAAACCACTGTATTTAATTGTTTCTGTTAATGCAGCTTGTAAGTTAAAGGCAGCTTGCGTTTGTGTAAATGCAATTTTAGTCCGCATAAATTTTTCAGCTAAATACTCTTGTTCCGTTTGTCCGGGAGTGGGAATAAATACTGCTTTTTTGCCAAGTACCGCTAAATCCATAATGCTTGAATAACCTGAACGAGCTATAATAATGTTTGATTGCAGTATTGCATTTTGGAGTTCTTCCGTAGTTAAATGAGATATGATTTCTAAATTATCAATAGTTTGTTTTGATTGATTTTCTTGAGGTTTTCCGCATATCACTAAAGCTTTTAATTTACTTTGTTTTAATTGTTCTATTACTAATTTTTTAAAAATGCTACGTTGAGGTTCAGGACCGGATACGATGGCTAATACATCGTATTTGTGTGAGACAGCAGCCTCATTTTTTTTAAATCTCGATAAGGTTCCAATAAAAAAAGTGTTACGAGATAGTGGGTATTTATGTGATAAATCTCCTGATAAATTATCTGTGCTTTCAACATCAGGAATCCAACATTCATCATATTTTTTTACAAAAGTTAAAATGATGCGATGCGCTAAATTTTCAGCAAAGCGATTTTTTACCATTAATTGATGTGTAATAAAAATGCTTTTAATGGTATTATTCCATAATCCATAACGGTTGTCGGAAATAACAATGTTTATATTATGTTGAACGATGATTTTTTTTAATGCCTTGTGTTCTTTAATAATCCCGCTAATAATTTTTGGAATGGAAAGCAGCATTTTTAAGAGCATACTTCCTTTGGCAGGATAGACAATGTTATATCCTTTAAGATCAATAAACTGAAGTGAAGGAAATTCTTTTTTTAAAAGTTCGAGGGAAGCGCCTTCTGCGGCGATAATTACTTCCGCATTTTTTTGTAACAACAAACGAATAATGGGAATGCACCTTGTGGCATGACCCAATCCCCAGTTAAGCGGACAAACGAGTATTCGTTTTTGTAAGACCATTCAATCCATTTTTGTAAAAATAAGGCTTTGTTATGATATAAAGGATATCAAAGCCTGCGCAATCACTAAATCCTGTGGAGTGGTGATTTTAATATTTTCGCGATTGCCGTCTATCAGATTTATTTTTTCTCCTATTGCTTCCAGCACACTGGCATCGTCAGTAAATGAAGGGTGATATTCTTGTGAAAAGGCCTTTTTTATTAAATCAGATTGAAAGCATTGCGGTGTTTGAACCAACAAATAATTCGTTCTTTCAACTGCTTTATTGGCACCATTCGTTACTTCACGAACCGATTCATTTAAAGATATAGCTGGGCTTGCATTACCTTTTATTGCTGCTGTTTTAAATGCATTTAAAATAGTTTGATTATTTACTAATGGTCGTGCAGCATCATGAATTCCAACAACGCAATTTTCAGGAACCAACAGTAATCCGTTTTTTACAGAATGAAAACGCGTTGCTCCACCTTCCGTTAATCGATAGTGAATGTTGAACTTGTGTTTCTGACAGAGCATTTCCCATAGCTCATTATAAGCGGCAGAAAGCACTAACACGATGTTTATATCTGGAATGGAATCTGCAAACTTTTGTAAAGTATGCATCAAAATGGGTTTGCCTTGCAATTCAATAAACTGCTTTGGAACATCGCTATTCATGCGTGTTCCGTTTCCTCCGGCAACTATGATAACGTATTTTTCCAATAAATTAAGCATAAAAAAGCCCTCTTAATGAGGGCTTTTTGGTGAAAACTACAATATTAACATGGCATCGCCGTACGAATAAAATTGATATTTTTCCTTGATTGCTTCTTTGTATGCTTTTACAATTAAATCGTATCCACCAAATGCGCAAACCATCATGTATAGAGTCGATTCAGGCATGTGGAAGTTGGTAATCATACTATTTCCAACACTAAAATCGTAAGGAGGAAAAATAAATTTATTTGTCCACCCGGTATAAGGTTTTAAGTAACCATCAGTACTTACCGATGTTTCAGCAGCACGCATGGTAGTTGTTCCCACTATACATACTTTCTTTTTATCAGCACGTGATTTGTTAACTACCTCACATGCCTCTTCGGTAATAAATACTTGTTCTGAGTCCATTTTGTGTTTGGTTAAATCTTCAACCTCTACACTTCTGAAAGAACCTAATCCTACGTGCAATGTAAGTTTTGCAAAGTTGACACCTTTAAGTTCCATACGTTTTAACAACTCACGGCTAAAATGCAAACCTGCTGTAGGTGCTGCAACGGCACCTTCATTTTCTGCAAATACAGTTTGATACCTGTCTTTATCAGCTTCGGTGGGTGCGCGTTTTATATATTTAGGCAATGGTGTTTCACCCATTTCCTCTAATGTTTTACGAAATTCTTCATACGAACCGTCAAATAAAAAACGCAGTGTACGTCCACGAGACGTGGTGTTGTCAATAACTTCAGCAACTAATTTTTCATCATTGCCGAAGTAAAGTTTGTTACCAATTCGTATTTTTCTTGCCGGATCGACTAACACATCCCATAATCTGCTTTCGGCATTTAATTCACGTAATAAAAACACTTCTATTTTAGCTCCTGTTTTTTCTTTTCTTCCATACATACGTGCAGGAAATACTTTGGTATCATTCAAAATCAAACAATCGCCTTCGCCAAAATAACTCAGTACGTCTTTAAATTGTTTGTGCTCAATTTTTCCGGTTTTGCGGTGTATAACCATTAATTTGGCTTGGTCACGCTCTTTTGAAGGGTGTTCGGCTAATAATTCTTTAGGCAGGTTAAATTTAAATTGCGATAATTTCATAAATAATAATTAGGTGTTATTGGGTTTATATATTTATAAAATCTATGAATATACTAATCTCAATAAGAGAATAAGGAAGGTTCATAAATCTTACAGGATTTATTACTACGTAAAATCAGGGTGCGAAAGTAATACTATAAAGAGTCGAAGTCAATAAAAATTGGTTATTTATTTTACGACAAAGTTTTTTCAAACTCTTCAATACTCATTGCATCCATTGTTTTATAGCTGCCAATGCGGGTTCGGCAAAGGGCGGTGAGATGCGCTCCGCTATTGAGTGCAAAACCTAAGTCGCGTGCCAATGAACGTATGTAGGTGCCTTTGCTACAGACGACCCTGAAATTGATTTCCGGTAATTGAATGTGCGTAATTTCAAATTCATAAATAGTAATCTCCTTGGATTTTATTTCTGCGGTACCACCTGCCCGGGCAATATTATAAGCCCGTTTGCCGTCAATTTTTATTGCGGAAAATAATGGTGGAGTTTGTTGAATAGTACCAACAAAGGTTTGGGCGGTTTTATAAATTAACTCATTGGTAATATGTTCTGTAGGATAATGCGCATCTATTTCTTTTTCTAAATCAAAGCAAGGTGTGGTGGCACCTATGTAAAAGGTTCCTGTGTATTCTTTTTCCTGAGCCTGATAGCGTTCAATGTTTTTCGTTTGCTTACCTGTACAAACTATCAAAAGTCCAGTAGCTAAAGGATCTAAAGTGCCGGCATGACCTATTTTGGTTTGTACTCTTTTCCCGTCAATAATTAGTGAAGGATGATTCTTTAATAACCATTTCATTTTGTTCACCACTTGAAATGATGTCCATTTAATGGGTTTATTAATCAATAAAACTTCCCCGGCTCTGTAATCGTGCATTATACGATGCTTAATTGAAATCCTGCAAAATAAAGGACAAGAATAGTAAGTCCAATGGCTATGCGGTAATAACCAAATGCCTTAAATCCATGTTTGGTTAAATATCCGATGAAGGATTTGATGGCAACCATGGCAACTATAAAAGCTACAATATTTCCAGTTATCAATAAGTTGATATGTGTTGAATCCAGAACTATTCCCTCTTTGTAATAATCATATATTTTTTTTGCGGTAGCACCAAACATAGTTGGAACAGCTAAAAAAAAGGAAAATTCGGCAGCAGCTTTGCTTGTTAGTTTTTGAGTTAATCCTCCTATAATTGTTGCTGCTGAGCGAGATACGCCTGGAATCATTGCTATAACCTGAAATAAGCCTATTTTAAATGCAGAAGTATAGGTGGGTTCATTATCCGATTTGCCAATATCATTAAAAAGTTTATCAAGAAATAAAAATAGAACACCTCCAATCAGTAAGGTAATGCCCACAACTACTATATTTTCTAGCAGTGAGTCTATAAAGTCATTAAATAACAAACCGAATACTACAGCTGGAATAAATGCCACAAATAGTTTTAAATAAAAACTGATTAATTGGGCA
>Ga0302280_1000430_pt1 | contig 37146 bp, 29 predicted proteins | sample III_Fen_E1_1_FD_198771 | JGI IMG/M metagenome (GOLD analysis project Ga0302280, IMG submission 198771) | Peat permafrost microbial communities from Stordalen Mire near Abisko, Sweden - III_Fen_E1_1 | ecosystem: Environmental > Terrestrial > Soil > Wetlands > Permafrost | place: Sweden: Abisko... | reverse complement strand
CCGGCTGTCACTCCCATAAATGTGAAGTTCCCCAGCGCCGAAACGCTGGGGAACTGGGAGAATCTGCCTCAACTCAACATTACTGCGAACTCAACATAATCCGATGATGACATGATCGAGCAATTCCATTTTCAAAAGCTGCCCGGCTCGGATTAAATCTCGCGTGACTTTAATGTCTGCATCGGATGGGTTGCTTTCGCCCGACGGGTGATTGTGCATGACAATCAAGGCACTGGCGGCGGTGACGATGGCGAGCCGGAACACTTCGCGCGGATGCACTAAAATTGTGTCCATCGTGCCGATGGAAACAATTTGATGGCCTTTGACTTTGCGGCGCGTGTTCAAAAGCAGCACGGCCAAACATTCACAATCGGGGTTAAAATGCGGGTGGGTGGCAATGTGCAAACGCCAATAATCAGCGGCTTTATCGGGCGTCTCGCACTGCTGCAAAGTTTCCGGTGTCGGACATTCGCGCAACGCGGTCACTTTGTATTCATACGGGCTGGCGGCAAACTTGAACGGCTTCACCAGCGTTTCAAAGGCGGGAAAAATGGCGGTGGTATTCATGGCAGTTTTCAAGCGGATTTGAGGTCAGTGGCAAAGCTGCTGCCATACTTTGTGCGCGGATCGGCAAGGCGTGGGGAGTAAGGCGCAAACGCGCCGCATGGACGCTGCCAGACGCAACGGCGTTGATTCCAATGGAAGCCCAAACGCCAAAGAGTTTTTGCGGCGGCGCGATGGCTGGCGGCGGGAAATTCCAGCCAAATCCATTTGCCCACAACCTCGGCAAGTTCGTATTGGCGGGGAAGCTGTGCCTTCAACAAGTCCAAAACTTTTTCCGCAGGCAATTCACGGTTGGCGGTGTGCTGAAAAGAAACTCGTTCCGTTCTTGATGATAGCTGATCGGCGTTTGCTGGCGCTGCTGCTTCACCTGATAATTTGTTTTGCATAAGCTTTTTTTTGATGGATCGCCGCTCGTGTCTCGCCGTATGCCGCTTGCTTCACCACCGGCGGAGACATTTTTTGAACTGACTCAGTTTTCTTTTCCGGCGTGCATGGGGCATGACAGCGAAAGTTGCGGCGTTACCAGATAGCCGGGTCGCTGGCGTGGCTCATGCCCTTCTTCGCCGGAAAAAAAACGCCCCGTGACAGCGGGATCAAAAGCTTGAAAAAGATGACGGAGCAGCAAGCGGACTACGGTGAGATATGAACGGCGTTGGTGTTAAAACAAAAACGCGACGTGTCAAAAACACTAAACAAAAAAACTCTAGCCTCGCAGAGTTGCCAAAGGCTCTAAATCCGGTCTGCTCTGACTTTTGGCTGGCGGTGAGTAGCCGGGAACCATGGCTTGGCGGGAATGGGGCAAGCCTAAAGGCGCACGGCGGAACACGGACGGCCAAAGGTCAGACTAACATGGGAAAGGACAAGTGGCACAAGTTGCGCGGTGGCTTGCCAGGCTGAAAGCGAGCGGCTGCTTGTGCCTCTTGGCACGGCAGGGGAATAGCGGAAAAGCGGCTGAGTCAATGCGATTCAACCGCCAGATTATAGATGCCGGTCAATCCTCGTTCGCATCATCACAGTGATGGCTGGTTGACAAAGATGCAGCAACAATCAAAATTTTGACAAAGCAAACAAAATGAAAAGCTGGACAAAATATACAAGCACAACTCAAAAGGCAAAACCCAACGACTCAATACCAAAGAAAATCGTCAAGAAACTTGGCAAGTGCTTGCGTAAATTTTTTAAGGTCAATATCACAGTTGGAAAAAGGACAAAAATTATTAAGTGCGCGTTGGCTCGCATTGGTGATAAACTGGATTACAAAGTATATGCAAACAAACTTTCGGACTGCCCGCGACCGAGCGATGGGGGGGAATGGAAATCCAGAGAATGGCTTTATGACCTTCATTGGTATACTGAAGTGGATGAAATCAAGGTCAAGGATTTGCGCGGGTTCATAAAGATGCTGAGGGCATCCAACAATTCCGATAAATTATCCCCCTATTTGTGGAAAAAGAGGTTGAACGCAGCACAGCAGAAAACGCTGGAGCGTTACCAATCGTCGGGGTCAAGTGCAAGGAATGCTCAAAAAATTGTGGACGAACTTCTCAAACGCATAATTAGAGGAAGATCAATTTACGAACAGACCCGGTTCAATGGCAAATCGCGTAAAGGTAAAACGCCTGAAGCGATCAAACTTTCTGAAGCGATCAAACTTTTAAAAAACTCGAAAAAGAAACTCAAGAGGGAAAGTCGGGCAGTCTCCCGTAAAAAACTCCTTGAACGCCACAATCGTTTGCTTCTGCAAATTACATATCCAGAAAAAATATTGTCGAGGGACCACGAATATCTACCGACACGTTTGCCTTTAGTCGCTGAAATCGAGTGGCGCCCCAAAAGAGATGAGGACAGCATTGTGCCTAACAGCGGTTACAAATTTGACTTTCAAAAGCTTTTAGTTGCCAACGCCGATTTGAGAGTAATGGTTTTTATAATTAAAAACGAAGGCGAGATTAAGGGGTTGGATGATTATTTTCACAAAGCAATTAAAAGCTACACAAACTTAGCGGACAATTCCCAATTCCTTTTTATCGCATTTGACGAAGAAACAGAGGGGTTTTACTATGCTCAAAAACATGCTCCAAAACTCAAAAAACGGAAAATGGCGAAACGCTAACATTGTGATTTTAATCTTTAGATATGAGACACGAGCCTCCTAATGACGGAGCCAAAGTTTGAAAATGCCGCTGCAACCCTGCCCTTGACTCGTAAAGAGCGACGATTTTTCATCCCATTCATGAAACAAGAAAATGCGATTACTCCGATGGGAATGGCTGGCGGGATTGCACTCGTTGGTTTCTACTTCATTCGTGGAAAACCGAGTTCTTTAAGACTTTGAATTTCAAGCTTTAGGTCGTGTTCTCTGGCCTCGATTTCCCCTCCAACATTGGCGAGTTGACGGCTATTTTCACTGATGCGGTTAGTCATTTTGGCTGGTGGCTGAAAGACGATGACGCGCGCAGCGAGTCGCACAAAATGGCACTAGAACGAGCGCCGGATGATGCGTTGAAAATTTACCCCGTCAGCGATTTGGTGAATAGTCCGAAAACAGATGATCCTCGGTGCATCGAGCCGGTGCGGATCGAGCGGGAATTTTTTGAACGGCAATGGTGGGGCGATGGCTGAATTGACATAATCAAGAACCGACCTCTTTCCGTTTGCGGAATAGCTGCGGGGTTACTCCAACCCACCGGCATAGTTCGGCGTGCGTCATCTTGCCATAGCCGATGGGGCGTGTGGTCGGTGTCAGGTTGCCATTTTTGAGGGATTCGAGGACGGCCGTTTTCGTTGCTGGGATGCCGGCGTATTTCAAGATGTGGTTCGCCCGGTAGGAAATGCCATTTGCGCGGTAGGTTTCAGAATAGGAGCATTTCTTCAGAACGGTCGCGGGATCAACGCCAGCCCACTCGCACAGATCCCGGTGCGCAAAGATGCCGTAGGTGGGCGGATAACAATGGGGGTAAAGTTTGCCGGCGCGCAGGGCGATGGTTATGGCTTGCTTCTCGACGGTAAATCCGGCTTTGGCTAGGAGGTGATTGAGCCGGTTTGACAGGCCGTTGGGGGGAAATTGGATTTTACGGCGGGCGGCCTGATAAATCTGCGCGGCCCGACAAGCGGAGCGGTCGAACCGGTCGCCGATTTGCCGAAAGGTCAGTTTTTCCTGGTCCCGCAAGCGGAGCACCAGCGCCTCGCGTCTGGTTTGGAATGATTCGGATTGGCTCATGGCAGCGGGGGCTGGCCAGTCGGCACTTCGCCGGGACAGCCCGCCCACGTATTCAGAACAACCGAATGAAGAAAGTCATTAACATGTTCGTATTCAAAATTGACTGGCAGTTGTTTGGTAGTCGCTGGGAATAGCCGGAATGGAATCAACCCGCCTGGGCTGCGATAGCCAACTTGGGCTGCTGGTGTCATTGCAATCCGTAAGAGCAGGTGGTTGACTTGTAGGCAAAATTGAAAGCAAGCTTGGGTGTTGTGGGTTTGGACACCGACATATTTTTTGCCGTTGTAAGTGGGAAACTTGTTTGTAAGCGCAACCGCTATTCCAGAAACGCGAGCCTGAGCAACATCCGCCCAAGTTCCCTGCGGTGCGCGCCCTTGTTTGGTTTCTTCCGCTAACATGTTTGACAGGTGCATTTTGCCAGGCAGAGCATAAGAAGTTGTAAGCGCCGTCTTGGCCATCCATCGCGCAAGGATGACAGCATAAGGGCGGAGTAGGCTTACTTGTATTGCAAAATCGCCAGCCAGTTCTTTGCCGGTTAATGGTCGCAAAATGCGATCAACTTCGGCTTCCATCGCGGCCATCCACCCATTGTTACAAGTCTCACAAACAATCTTTGCTTGAAAATTCAACGACACAAATCTTTTCTCGTCGAGATTGCCCTGACCTTCAACGAAGCGGCCAACTTGAACAGGGAATTTACCTCCCGTTTCTGATGAGATACAACGATGCAACCATTTAGGCAAGACGTGCTCGCGACTGTCGGCTGGGTTTTGGCAAAATAAACATTTTCGCATTTTCACCCTTTCAATGGGTTAAAGCGATCCATTTACACGGTGTTCCAATCGTTAAAAGAACGCCGGACCTCCGGTAACGAATCGTTTGCACAGACAGATTCCCAGGCTGTGACTTGCTCAGGAATACTGGTGGTTGAAGCCATTTTGAGATGCCAACGCTTAATTGCACCAGCTAGACCACCGATGCGGCTCCGTAAAGTTGGACGCTTGGCCGGGGGAAAACCGTCTTGCGCGATTGGTGTGGTTGTAAGTAATGTCGATTGGTTCCACGGTTCAAGTGAAGCAACCAAAAGTGAAATATGTTCCAAAGTAAACAACTGAGGTAGCTCGTCAAGTAAATGCACAAATATACTCAAACAATACTCAATGCGTTCCTCTCTGCGCAGTGCAATCCGTTGGACATAATTATCAATTAGTCTTGGATCAATAGCGGGAATTCGCCCGTTTGCAGCCAAGTGAGACCAGTATCGAACACCTTCTGCCGCCGCCGCAACTGCACATTCGATATTGGAATTTAAATCATGTAACATCTCCGTGGCCAATCTATTCGCATCACCGGGCCGTTGCAATAAGATGTGCGGATAGCAGGAATCCATATAAAGCCCAAGAGAACGCAATTCACTGAGCCATTCAAAGAACCGATTCCAACTGGGCGCCTCAGGCCACTGGACATAAGGCAATACGACTAGACTAAAGAAATCATCAAGATGCCCTGCCTCCGTAAGCACGGGATTTCCACCAAAAGGTAGAGTTACTTTGCGTTGTTCTTCGGTTTGAATGACACTTTTATCTAATTCCCACCAAGCGAGCGCCTTTTCATAAAACTGATTCGCTTCCCCTGTCGTCCACTCAATACCTGTCAATGCTTCGCCATGAAAACTGATCAATTGCTTAGAGACAATAATACTCTCGCGGATAAATTGTTGCTGCCACATGTCCATTGGAGCCAAAACCCTCTTTCCATCTGATTCCTTGGTTACCGTCGTAGCTTTGAGTGACAAAATATAGTTCTTAATTATTAACGTAGCGTCAATGCCTGGGGCGGGGGCAAATTTTAGAACATAGCCGAATGCGTTTAGATTTATTAGGTCAGGCAAACCGTTTGCTCCTCTTTTACTCCATACTTGTTGAGTCGCCTTGACGGCCTGCTCATTAGTTAGCAAATCCCAACTGGATAATGTAAGCAACCGCACCATTGCTCGCCGCCACGGAACTCCGCTCTCACTAACGGCACGCGCAAGAAGCCATTCTACGGGCTCACGAATCGCCGCTGCGCAGACTGAATTAGACGTATTTCTCTTTGCAATGCGCCTCCATGGGAAATTATCTATTGGGTCTGGCCAATTTGAGTCCGGGCGACGCCAATGAGGTTGTATGACATTTTCAAAAAGCGTTGCCTTTAACAAGATCGGAAGCCACTCGATGAGAAGTTTAGGTTCCGCTGCATCAAAGAGGCGCTTAAACCACGGCACACAAATGTCATTCAATGATAAATGGGCGCGAACTGCTGGCAAATTGTGAAACTTAAATGCAACTTCAAAGCTCTTCCGCAAATCTGCTTCTGGGATTTTAAAGGCAAGCCGCGACATTATTTCTGGAAGACAACTGAAAATTGACTCTTGCGCAGATTCTGATGTGACTGCCGAACCAATTGAGGCCAATTCCTTCACAAAAATATTTAAACACCAATTGTGGAGTCGTATTGCAACTTCAGGTTGCATCAATGCGACCCCGGTTCTCGTCAAATAAGATGAGTTCTTTGCGAGTGCCGTGGCATTACCGGCCCGAACTAAGATTGCCGGGCTCCACCAGCCGATGAATGGTGCTATCCAGTTACAAGCGTTCATTAAAGTATTTCCAAGCAATGCAACTCGCTGCATTCGGAATGGGATACCTGCCTGTTCGTAGAGCCGTAAACACGCGAATGCAGGAAAAAATGAAGAAAAGTATCCGGTATATGTCGTTGTGATGGATATGTGGCCTGGGTCGAATCCAATGGTTTCCCGTGTCATCGGTTCAATGGCTGGAGGATTAGGACCCAATTCCTGCTCAAAATACTCCGTTTGAACCCACGGACTGCAATCCCAGGCTTTAAGTTCTTGCCATCGTTCCCAAAACATTTCGCGTGTCGAGGTCCGGTTCGCCCAGCTTAACGCTTGTTCGACCCCAAAAATAAGGTATGTAACCCAGCCTTCAATCGAAAGCAATAGGATGTTTTGGCCGTGCGCTCGCAATGCCTTTCTAGCGTCAGTAAGAGCTTTTTGTAGAATCGTGCGCGACTCTCCTAGCTCGTCAAGCTCTGCAAGCAATCCAGCTTTTCGCAAACATGCGAGAAGCGAACCTGCGGATGGTTGCCAATTGACAACAATCGCCTTTGCCTCATTACGTCTGACATTCCACATTGCCCACAGAGCATCCTCATAAAGCAATTGATCGTTGAACTCCGGTCTTTTAGAAACCATCTTAGCAACCTCTGACTTTAGAGAATTCCATCTGTCCTCCTTATATGTTTCGCGGGCCTCGCGCAAAAGTCCGAACATTAGTTCAAGCCAAGCGACCATCACGTCTGCAACCTGGGCATCTGGAATCAATTCTGTTATCTGTATGCTTTGTCCGCCCAAGAAAATTGCTGCGGCTTCGGCAGCAGTCTTCTCGATTGGCCCCATTATGTCAGTGAAGAGGGGCACCATCGCGGTTTCCAAACGCCAATTAATTTCACGATATACCAAAATCCTTTCAGCAACAGGCCAATTTTGCGTGAAGTGGAATAATGCACCAATCCAGTAATTTGTATCATTCCAAAGCGGCGTTCTCTTTTGGTGCGGTAGAATTACCCAACCAGGATAGTTCAATCGTTCAAATCGCCATCTATTCACAACTTTCAATATCAAATCATTCGTTATCGGCTCTTGCGGGTTCGGGGCCATCGGAATTTCATCGGGGGCTTTTTCGATAGCTCCTATGATAGCCGGAAAGCCTGGGCGGTGTAATATAATGGGCTCTTGGAATTCAGGCCAGCGATCAGGTCGCGCTGGTTTCGCACCAGCAAGGCATTCTAAAAACCATTCTATTGATTTCTGGTGAATTTCGTCCGGCCGCATTTCTTGGAATAGCGGAGCCAAATCAATAGGCGTAACGCCACGATTATTTAATAATTGGCGTTCTGCGTTGCCAAGACTTAGTGGCCCCACTAAATAAATTGGCGCGTGATTCCGATTGAGTTCATCACGAATCCATCCGGTCCACGCTAAAAAATTAGGGTCATCTCCAGAAAAGCCGACAAGAATAAATGAGTTTTCCAGTAGAGCCTGTTGCACGGTATTAACAAATGGAGCGAAGTGTCGCGGGTAGGTCCGATAATCTTCCTCTGAAACTATAAATGGTGTTTGGGACGGAAACGAACCGTGCAGCTTGACGATTCGAGGTGAGAATGTAAATGGTAGTTCTTCCCCTTTTGTGACGACTTGATAATTGCGTCCAGCAACATCTGTCCGTTCGAGTAATGTATCGTAATTTGTCGTAAAGACATCCGCCCATGGCAGTCCCATCAATAAGCGATGTAAAGAACCAGGCTGAAAATCCGAATCGGGATTTCTTTCCCGTATGATTTTATCTAACTTGTCTCTCCCAAGTGCTGCTTCGTATTCGCTTGCTATCCGAAGTGGACTCGATCCGTTAAATTTGTTTTCGCGAGTTACTTTGTCTATTTCCTTCTCGTCAGGCGTCGCCGGATGAAGTTGTTCAAACATTGCGCGAACCAGTTCCCTCCATGTGGGAAACTGTGAACTCACTCCCGCTAGTGGCTCGGCATTGCGACTAAATCCTGCCCCCACCATTAGCGCAGCCCTGCTTTTTGGCCACTGCCACAGGTCTTTCTGTATCTGTTTCAAGTGTGGTAGGTCTGGAAAGTTCATAATGGTTTGCTGGGTCACGGTTGCCAACGGCTTATGGATTTAGTAAAATCTGCCCGGTGCTGGGATTGTATGTGTAATTCACAATCTCGCCGGAAATCAGTAGGCGCACGGCTGTCTCAATGGTGGCGAGTGGAATGCTGAACCATTCTTTTGGTGTGTGGTAGTTGCCCTGCGCGTCTGTCACTTGGATTTTCGCCGCCGCTGGATCGAAAAAGCGGTGTAGCAGGTTTTCCAGTTTGGGCAGATTCACGTTGTAACATTGGAACGTGCTTACTAATGCCACCGCCGCCATGAGATACGTCGGCTCGTTCGCCGCATTTTGGATGCGGGTTTCAATGCTTTGGCGGGCGAGTCCGATTTTATACAGATTGGGGATCGCCTTGATGTCGGGGTGCTGGCTCAAGGAACGCAGCACATAAATATAGCCGGTGGCTTTGTCGTCGTCCGTCACTAGCATTTCATTCATCAGCTTATCGTCCAGCAGCGTCACCCGGCGTCCGTCTTTGTAGAGTTCGCTTGCCAGCGACCGGAGCAACATATCCGATTCCGTGCCGTTCTCGAAAATGCAGCGGAGACGTGCATTCCACTTACCGTTTTTTACCACCCGTTCGCCAACTTCCGTGACGAGAAGCAAAATGCCGCGCAAGACAAAAAACTTTCCAACCTCAATCTGCTGTTCGTTCGCAAAGGGCAGGAGTCGGCGCTTCTCGGCTTTGATTTCCTGCTGACAATTTTGAAACTGCTCCTCGAACACATGGAAATCTTTGCACGGTTTCCGCTGCGCCACATAATCGGGACTTTCAATGTCCTTCGTCAGCGGAATGTTTTTGATTTTGAAAATCTCGTTCGCCGCCGGATTCAAGTTGTCGAGAAAATCATCATTCAGAATTTCGTCAATCGTGGCGGGCGATGCCTCAACCTCTTTTAACAAACCATATTCGTCGAACGGCAAAAGTTTCTCGCATTGCTGCCGGTTGCTGCGAATGGCATTCAACTTTGCGAACAAAAGCCGTTCGCTCAATTCAGCGGCAAATTCTGCCGGGGCTGCGCCGGTCGTTTCCACGAAGCGCACAATTGTCTGAAATCCATCGAGCAACCGCTCTTCCTCGGTGGATTGCGGCGTGCGCTTGGGCTTGACCTTGAGCAAGTCCTGGTCGTCGTCCTTAATCAGTTTGGCAAGTTGCTCGTCGGTCATAGCCTATTTTCCGCGCTGCTGCCGTAGTTTTTTGATGTAGATGAGCGCCGATGCCATGCGCTGTTCCATCGGGTCAACCGCGTTTATCATCGGCTCTCGATTTTTCTCTTTGACGAACGCTTTCACTTTCGGAAAAAGTAAAATCGCTTCCTCGTCCGTCATCTGGATGCGCGTCGCCGCGATGCAATCTTGAATCGCCTTCAACGTCGGCGCATTGACATTCTTGGAAATTATTTCGTAGGCGCGCTGAAACGGATTGATGGAATCAATCAGGTCAATGCTCAACTCCTCGATGTTGACGAACCGCCCGGCCATGCGGATGAATTTCTTATCCCCTTGAACTTCGATTTCCGCGCCGCGCACAACTGAATCCACCACGACATGCTGACGGACTTGCTCCCGTTCGTCGTCCGTTAGCTGCGGGTATTTGGTTTCGATCACCTTCGGGATTAAAACCTTGTTCAACACCTCCGGGTCAACCGTCCCCGCGATGGCTTTCGTCACGGAATCATCCGCGAGGATGGCCGCTTTCAAATCATTGATGTCCTGCTCCAAGATTTTCTTCACGCGCTCGGTCGTCGCGCCTTTCAATCCCTTCACGCGCAGTTCGCCCGGCGGCGTTTCTTCGTCATCCTGCTTGGGCTTGAATTTTATCACCGGGGCTAAAACCTGCTCCATCAGCAAGGAACACGTTATCGCCTTCAACATATTGTTCACCGATTCGGCAACGTGCTCGTCCTTCGCGTCCGGCTGGGCGATGAGATTCGTGAACTGCGCGTGAACTTTGCCCGCGCTGTCGCGGGTGCAACGTCCGATGATTTGGATCACTTCCGTCAGCGAGCCGCGATAGCCCACGGTCAGCGCGTGTTCGCAGAATTTCCAATCAAAGCCTTCCTTCGCCATGCCGAGCGCGATGATTAAATCCAAATCTTCCGGCTTCTCAATTTTTCGCAGATAGCCAATCACCCGGTCGCGGCGCACGGGGTCGTCGTCCACAAGGTCGGCCACTTTGATGATTTTGCCGTCTGATTTTCGCTCCACGTTCAGCACGCCGGTTTCGGGATCGGTGGAAACCACCGAGCCGATGATGTCGTGAATCGCGTCCACCTCGCCATATTTGTCCTTGGTAGATTCACCTGCGCGGACATGCGGAATGTGCAGAATGGTTTTCTTGTCCGTGTCCAGCACGTCGGCAATCGCCGTCAGATACCGGCCTTGGTAAAAATGGTAGCCGATGCCCAAAGATTTCAGGTATTCGTAGCCGTTCAACTGCTCGTAGTAATTATAGGTGACGGCGTTGAACTTTTCTTCATCCTCCGGCAACAGCACCGGCTGGCAGTCGCCGCGAAAATAGCTGCCCGTCATCGCCACGATATGCGCGTTGCTGCCGGACATGATGCCGCGCACCAGTTCACCCAGGCGGCTGTCCTCGTTGCCGGAGGCATGGTGAAATTCATCCACCGCCAGCAGGCAATCATTGAAGGCCGCGCTGTCCAGTTGTTCAAACGCAAAGCGCAGCGTGGCGTGGGTGCAAATTAAAATGCGGCCGTCGCCCGCGAGAAATTTCTTGAACGCTCCCACTTTGCCCGCGTCGCCGCCCGGCGTGCAAAGATTATGCTCCGGCGGCACGAACCAATCCGCAAAGAAACCGTATTTGCTCAAGGGCGTGTTGCCGAACGAGCCGCCGATGCTGCGCTCCGGCACGGCGATGATGGCCTTGCGAAGCCCCTGATTTTTCAGCTTGTCCAGCGCGATGAACATGAGCGCCCGCGATTTGCCGGATGCGGGGGGTGCTTTGAGCAATAGGTATTGGCTGGCACGCGCGGCGTAGGCGCGGGCCTGCATTTCGCGCATTCCCAAACTGTCAATCGCCGTGCTTTTGCCGGTGGTCTCGTATTCGACGTGGATTAAATCAGGCATGGGATTTTTTGGGCTTGGATTTTTTTGTGGGCGCGGGCGTCAGTAGGTCGGCCTGTTCCGCTGCGGTCATCCGCTCATACTCGGCGAAGAGGTATTCCAGCCGTTCCTCGTCGCTGGCGAATGGCTTGGCGCGGTAACATTTTTCCACGGCGGCGTCCAATGCCCGGTGTGCGGCCAATAAATCGGCGGGCATCGTGTCGGGATCGTAGAGTTGCGCGATGGTTTTTTCCGGGAAATTTTCTCTTTGCGTGAGGACTGCCTCGGCGCGGTTGCCTAATTCCTGTTTCTGCGCCGCGCTGATTTCGGGAAACGGAAAATTGTTGTAGCAGATGGATGAGGAATAGCGGATTCGAGTCTCCAATCCACCGGCAACAGCCCGTGCCCAAACCAAGTGCATCTTGCTTGAAATTATTCCGAAGAGCCAAGATTTAGCCTGATAAACCGCAATCGCGGAATTGGTGATGATAGCCGATGAAGTAATATAACCAATTGGAATATAGTCACGATTTTCAGATGTATGAAGCGGAATAAGCAGCGCGTCACCTTCTTGGTGACGAACTTCTCCGAACTGGTGAGGTCTTTCCGCCAAGCGTATTGTGGCGTCGCGGTCGCTCGCTTCGCGATGTTTTCTCACCGACTCAATTCTGTTACTAATAAATTTTATGTTTGCCGATTCTTCCAATTCATTATCAGCAATCCACAAACACGAGCGGCGTTTGGCATCAATAAATTCTTCTGTTCCGAGAAGTGGCCGGATAAATTTTGCCGCTGCCGGATGATCTTTGCAAACCGCCTCTTTTTCTTCTGGCGTTAGCATAAGTCCCCCGCCGTCGTTCGGCATATTCCCAAAGTCACAAGGTGGCATACCTGAAATACTTTGCCGCCGCTTGTGAACGTAAATAGTTTTTCCCGCAACAAGGTATGGATTTATGTTCGGGACATTGCGAACAATGTCTGCGCCGAATAGCCGTTTGGGCAAACCTGTTTGATGCCTGATTCCAATAATCACACAAGTTACGCCCGCGTTGGCTTTTGCGCTGTTAGACCATTTGAAGGCTTGATGTGCAAAATAGAACTCCAAATCGTCATTCAAAACGGGCGGCCAAAGCAAGGCGACTTGCTCGCCCTGACACACAGAATTTGTGGCGACGAAAGCGACGGCGGCATTCGTCGCTCGGACGTATGCGGCAGCTTTAAGAAAAAATCCGCCGATGTAATCAAGGTTTTTGTGACCGTCTAAATTTCCTGCAACGCGAACAATATCCGCTTTTTGTTCTGCGGTCTGTTTACGCGCTCCGTAGTATGGGGGATTCCCCATGACGAAAATTTCATATCCTTCTTCTTTTGGGCAAACCGTATTCCAATCTTTTACCAGCGCGTTCGCACAAACAATTTTCGCCCCATCTGTGAGCGGCAATGACGCCGGGGCATTTCCAAATGCCGCCTTGAACTCAACATTCATCTGATGTTCCGCCAACCAGAGCGCCAGAATCGCAATCTCGTGCGCGAAATCGTCCAGTTCAATCCCGTAAAACTGGCTGACATGGATGCCGGGCAGCCGCATGGTCGCCTGGCTGATCGTGAGTGCCGGTTGCTCATTGGCGGCGCGGAAACCTTTGCCCTCAAACCCCGGCTGGGCTTCCGTCAGCAGCGGGCGGTTTTCAACTTTTTCCAGTTCCTTGAAGATGAGCATTTCCAGCCGCCGCAATTCCTTGTAGGCGATGATGAGAAAATTGCCCGACCCGCACGCCGGATCAAAAATCCGCAGCCGGTAAATACGGTTCAGCAATTTATTCAACTTGGCGGCGTTGCCTTTGGCTTTTTCAAACTCCTCATACAATTCATCCAAAAAAAGCGGGCGGATGACCTTCATGATGTTCGGCACGGAGGTATAGTGCATCCCCAACTCGGCGCGCTTCTCGTCGTCCACCACGCCTTGAAACATCGAGCCAAAAATGTCGGGATTGATCTCTTTCCAGCTTTTCGTGCCGAGGTCAATGAGCCGCGAGCGCGATTTGGTGGAAAAAACCGGCACGTCGGCGCAACGCGCGTGCGTGTCGGTGAACAAGCCGCCGTTCACATACGGGAAAATTTTGAAATGATGCTTGGTCTGGTGGCGAGCTTTCGCGTCGGTGTTCAACGTCACGAACAATTCGCGCAAAAATTCAGCGACATCGGAGCCGTCAACTTGCGTGTAGCCGTCAATGGCCTTCGTGAACGCCTGTTCCGGGAAAATGCCGGTGTCCTCGGCGAAATAGCAAAACAGCAGCCGCGTGAGAAAAACATTCAGCGAGTGGCGTTGCTCCCGCGACTTCGGCGGATTGTCCGCCCGGATGAGGTCGTAAAGTTTCGCCATGTGTTCGGCGGCTTTGACATCCGCCTCGGTCTCGGCCTGAAAAACTGTGCGCTCCATGCCGGCGAGCGGCAGGAAAAAATTGTAGTTGTCATGCAACTCGGCAATGGGAAACGTCGCTGTCTCGTTTTTCTTGGTGTCGAAGGCGACAAGGTTTTGAAAATCCGTGGCGATGAGGAAGCGCGGTTTGTTCCGCATGATGGCGCGGTCGCGCTTCGCCGTTTCGATGGCCTCGGCGGGCGAGTAGGATTTCAGCAGGTCGGGCAGGAGCGGTTCAAAATAGACTTTGGCCTTGAGCAACGTGCATCCATCTTTTTTCGCCAGATTCACGTCGCCGGATTTCAGCCGCGAAATCGTGGCCTTGGGCGTGCCAAAGGCGGCGAGGAAATCATAAATAAATTCATCGCGCCGGATCGCAGCCGTGAGCTTCGTGAGGCAGGCGATGATTTCGGAAAGGGTCATACTGGTATGACTACCCGCGTCTCGCGGATGAATTTTTTCAGCAGCGTGTTTTCGCCATCATTTGTGAAAAATCGTTTGGACATTGTTGGGCGGCAGTTTGCGCGGAAAGCGTGGCAGCGTCAATTCGACTTCAATTTTGTTCCGCAAAGATTTGGCGGTAAAAATCAACGGCGCAAGCGCGGAAGCCGGACAGTTCCCACTGGCTTTTGATTGCCAATGAAATGTTTGTCGAGACTTATGCCTTCGGTGCGTCAATTTGCCAATTCTTCTGATAGTCTGGGCCATCGGACTTCGGCTTTGCTTCAGGCGGAAAGATTTGAATTGTTAGAGGTATTGGGAAATCAGCACCGATAATCGCCGCCTCACCGGGCTTCAGATTTGGGAGAAAAGACGAAGCGGAACGGTCAATTTCTCCGCAAGCCCTTTCCACTACCTCTCGGTCACGGTCATTGGTAAGTCTGTGAACCACCAGAGTTCCAATTTGGCTCAACACTCCCTCCGTGATGTCGCGCGGGCGCTGTGTTGTGAGGCAAATGTTCAAGCCAAACTTTCGGCCCTCCTTGGCAATTAACTCGAACGCATCAAGCCTTGCAACGGCGTCTTCCCCTCCAATTTGTCTTCCAAGGAAATTGTGCGCCTCATCAACTACAACTACCACCGGCGCAGTCTGGAAGGAACCCTTCCGAGCTAGATTAAGTAGATGGCGTCCAATGACGTTGGCGAGAATCTCGCGTGCTTTGAATTCGTATGGAACACCGCTCAGGCAGATGCGAAGAAGTCTTTTATCGTTAGAGACGAAATCTTCAATAGCTTTGGTTAAGGCAGCATCATTTGACTGGAAGACACATGCAAACGACTGTGACGTAAGAATTGCGTTGATCCGTGACACAAGCGATAGGCAATAGGAAAAGTCACCTGACTCACCTCCCCATTTTGTTATGTCTGACTGCTTGGTTGACCAATTTTTACCGTCCGGCCATACGCATTCTTGTTCAAGTTGCGCAACAAGTTTTCTCACGTCAAATTCCTGCTTGGGATCATCAAGTTTTTCTGAAACCCCGGCTTTCTGTTCTTCCATATTTACAGCCGCCTTTAACTGATCAATTTTCTTAATGATGCCATTCGTTGTTATCCCAGGCGCCAGTTTCGCGAGTCGGAGGCTTCGCATAGCTGCCCGCATCTTAGGCCCCTGCACCTTTCCGGCTGGCTCAAAAAGAGCGATGAAATCCGATTCCAAGAAGCAAGTCGGCGGCAGGGCACACGGCGATGAGTCCGCCGCTTTGATGAAAGGGTTTCCCAGATGAAAGTGGGTGATATGTGCGCCGGAAAATCCGCGATACTCTCCGGTCGCATCCAAGAGAATAAGCTTTGATTTGTGCTTCAAGCACTCCTCGAGAATTCGCGCCGTCGTCCAACTTTTGCCGCCTCCAGTTGTGCCGAGAATCGCGCAGTGCCGCCCAAACAATTTTTCAGGTCGAATCGAGACGGCACTTTCGAGAGCAACGTCAATTGATCCCAATTTGAGCAAAACTTTGCTCGCTGGATTCCCTTCCGGCTCCATCAGGCTCGGAAGGTCTGCGACAAAGTTGTGCGGCGCGGCATATACCCGGTCACCGAGTCGAGGATACGATTCAACGCCAGCAGTGACTCGCAGCGTATCCATCGCGACCGAACCGAGAAGTTGAATCGTTCCGACCGCGTCGAGGTCAGCGACTTTCGAGTGCGACGCATCCACTGAACGCCGCTCTGATTCAGGAAGGTGGATTTCAACAACTCGTCCGAGCAGGAGATTGATCTGGCCTTCAATCAGAACGAACTCCCCGACTTCGCCTTTACCATAGCGACCTCCAAGAAAGTGCGCTCCACTAGGCGAACCCGCATCATTCAAATTGAAGCGAACAGCTTGAGCGGAAACAGACGACAATACCCCGATGAAAAGTTCGGGGCGTAGAAGCCCCCTTGGGAACACTTCCTCGATTTTGGACAACGCGCTCATTTAGTTCCCACAAGTTGTTTAATGTCTCGCGTGAGCCGTTGTGCCGGTGTCAAAGATTTCAGGTCTGGAATCATTTCAGCAAAATCGCCGAATGTGGCATTGATCAGCCAAACGTCCTCGCCCTGCTTGGTTAAACCAAACAAAGTTTCCCAATACTTGTTCTTTTCCTTCGGACGCGCCGTGAAGTCGTCAGCCGACGGATTGACGATGATTAAACGCAGATGTGGATTTGTTCGCACGGCGGCAAGAATCGGTTCAGACAAATGGTCGTCATTGAAACCAAAGCCGGTCACGATGAGGCAAGTATTTGGCTCTCGCAGAACGGAGAAATATTGCGACACCAATTCAAGATGAGGCTGAACGTAGGACTGTTGATATTTGCCTTTTGCCGGGTAAATCAGGCACGCGGATTCCGGGGTCGGTTTGGGGACGACTTCGATTTCTCCGTCACCGGATCGCGACCAGTTGACCGAGCCGTGAAGCTTGTAAAGGTGGAAGACTCCTTCCAACGGCGTGCCAACTTCATCGCCTGTGGTGGGCCGACGCACAATGTCATACAAGAAAAAGCGCGGGTCGAAGTGCCGTGGTTGAGTGAACGAGAAACCGTCCAGAACAACCAATCCTTGCCGTCCTGCCGCAGTTTCAAAGCAAAGGTCGTAGTTGGTTGTGAAAAGCTTCAGTCTGGAGTCGCGAACGCGACGACGTGAAAGGCGATGGAGAAACGTGCGATGGGCGGCCAATTGATTGGCGTCCGCAGGGTTGATGAATTCAGAACACTTTTCGAGAATCACCTTTTTTGACGCGGTGATGAATTTGATCACATCAGCATTATCCTTCACTTGGAGGAACGCCTCGCAACGTGAAAGCAATCCCTCGATATTCTCCTTCTCAACGGCGATGTCGTATCCAATGTCAGTAATCACCTTTGCGGCGGCGACTGCCATGTTACGTTTGGTGTTTCCAGTTCCAGGATTAGAATTCACACAATAGTCCCACAACGCCCACATTGAAGGGCCTTTGGTAACGTCACCGAGTGACGTTCCGCTTCCAGCGAGCACCACCACATGCTGCATCTGAAGGGACGAAAGGAGAAAAGCCTTGAGTTCCTCTTTGGCCGTTTTTGCCGCTGCGACGAGCTTTTGTTCTTCGGCTGGATCGCCGCCTGCAACAATCTCTGGCTTCAATTCTTTCCATGTGGCAGCGTCTGGCCCAAAAAACATCAGCTTGCCGGTCGTCACCACTGGCTTTCGTATGGGTAGTGCGCTCATAATAGTTTGTCAAGAAACGCAACGCCCTGCTTGCTCGATTTGAGCTTTGAATTTAGGCGTTTGGCTTTGGCCATACGTTATACGCCAGCGAATCGAATGACAAGAAAGTGGTGACAGACTCATTAAAGGCGTTTCCACCACGGAAACCACTTTGAAATCGTGCCGTCGGGTTCAATGGGCGGCAAAATGGTTTTGTGAAAGCCTTTTTCACAGTGAACGAGGACACATTGATGTTTTCTCAAGTTGCGTAATTCGTAGGGTTTGATTTTGTGTTCATCAACATTTGTGTATGAGCGTGTGAGCGTTCCGCCCGAATAGCCGGAAGTTCTTTGACGGACTTTCCGCTGTCCAAGAAAGTCCGCGCTTTCAACTGCGCCCGCTTCGTCCGCCCCTTTGAAAATCATCCGGTTGCGAAGATTCAACGTCAGCACTTGCGCCTTTTCCTCTCCCAGCGGCGGGATGAACGAGGTTGATGACTGCGCAGCGGCAACGAGCGTCGCCTTCGCTTCGCGCATCACGTCAATGCAGTTGTAATCGCTCATGCCGTCCTCGCTGGCCGTGACAAAGCGTTGCGCTTCATCCGCCCACAAGATTAGCAAATTGTCGGTGGCACGTTCTTCCTTGAGCTTGTCGAACCGGCGCAAAACGTGGGCATAAAAAAGCATTTTGAGAAACGTATTTATGTAGCGTCGTTCCATCTGAAATTTCTGCGGCATCGCCACACAGATTATCTTGCCACGATCAATTTCCTTGAAGTCGAAACTGTTTTTGCCGTCGCCAAAAACCTCAATAACATCGGGCGTCAAAAAGAATTGGAGATAATTGGCGATTGTTTCTTTCACGCCGCCCATCTGCTCGGCGGGCTGTCCCCGATAGCGTTCGGAAAAATGTTTGATGAGAGCTTTGTCGCGGTCAGTGGGATAATCCGTCTTCATTTCCCTCAACACCGAATCCATTGTCGTGTCGTCGAGCAGAAAATCACGGACATTGAACAGGGTCGCTTCCATCCCCAATCGCGTCAACAGTTCCAGTGCCAGACCGATATGCGTTTGGGCCTGGCTCTTGAAAAAGGATTGCTCGGCGCGCTGTCCCAAACTCGTCACCGTATCCACAACAAACTTTGCGTAAGTGGACGGCGGAATTGTCCGGTCGGAAAGCAGATTGAAGGTGTATGCCGGTTTCCATTTCTCCGGCGCGTTGTCCGGCCTGACTTGCAACAAAATCAAATCGTCCTGGCGATTAAACTTCGCCGCCATTTCCACGAGCGTTTCCCAATACACGCCCTTGTCATCAATGCACAGCCCGCCCCAATTGGGATCGTTTTGAAAAACCTGAAAGAGTAATTGATTGATGCCGGAGCGGGTTTTGCCAGAGCCGGTGTCGCCGGTGATGAGCCAGCCTCGGCAAAAATCTTCGCGCGTCCACGCAAAGCCCTTCAGCCGGACGATAAATTTGCTTTTTGCAATTTTACCACCCTTCGCCGTGGCCGCATAAGCAGCAATGCCAGCGAAGATCGCCGCCACAATCCACGAGGCCGGCGTTGGTAGAAAAAAGAGTGCGCCGGTCGCCATCAGCAAAGACAAGCCGGTCGTGATGTAATTTATCCAGCGCATAATCAGAGTAAATATTTCCCAATCAGGATTCCGGCCAAGAGCGAAGCGATTGCCACGCAGAAAAAAGCCACGGCACGCCCGGCGGAAAGTTGCTGGGTGATTTGGGGGACGCTCCGAATTTCCTGTTTCAATTCGCGCGCCTCCTTTGAAAACTCCTTGGTCAATTGCGTCAGTGTTTGCAGCGAGACGCGAACCGTCACCAACTGAATAGAATCCATGTCGGGCGGAATTTCGATTTTGACGTTCAGGAAAAAGATTTTCAGCAATTCCAGCATCTGCAAAACGGAGTCGTCGTCCCGAATCCCGTGCTTGCGCCGCCATTCAGCGACGGCGGCATCAAAGCTGTGCTTTTCCTCGTTCACAAAAGTGAGTCGCTGGATTTTGTTTCCTTTTTTGGCTTCTGAACCTTCGGCGGCGGCGGCAGCAACATCCCGCGCACGGATTCCAGTTGGTCATAAAACTGGTGCTGCCAGTTTTGCAGCCGTTGCCGGTTGAAGAAATCGAAGGCGGGATTTTTGCCGCCAGCGGAAACAGTCAGGTCGTGCCGGTTCAAATCGGCCACGATCCAATCGTAAAGTTTCGGCATGGTGATTTCCTTGGCCGCAAGCTCGTCCATCAGCCGCGTCCGCGTGGCGCTGCGCTCGTAGTTGGCGAAGCGTTCCGACAACGCCTCATTTTTGACAACCAGGTATCGGGCATTGTGATTGAGCCGGTCGGTGATGTTGCGAATCTGCTCCAAGCTGTCGGTCTCGTGATTCACCGGCATGATGAGATTCAAGGATGCGCCAACCTGTTTGAGCAAATCGAAGATTCGCACTTCGTCAAAATAATCGAGGAAAATGTCGGTCGAGGCGGCGCGGCAATCCATGACGACCAAATCCGTTTTGTCCAGCATGGCGAAAACCGAATCAATTTCCGTCGGGTCGGCGATATTGAGAAACAGGGCTTCGGGATGGAAACGCTTCAGCGTTGAATTTTCGTTGTCGGTATCAACGGCGATGTGGGCGACGTCGTTATCTTTGAGAAACTGGACAAAATTGACAGCGAAGAAACTTTTGCCGACGCCGCCCTTGCCGTTTATGACGGCGTTGAATTGTTTTTGCATAGTGGATTTTGGTTAAAGGTTTTTTGAATCGGCGATGCGTGGGCCGGGCTTGCGCCGCGACCACGGGCCGGGGAAACGCTCCCGCTGTTCCCGTAATGTCGCCCCAATTTTTTCAGGTGGCGGCAGCACTGGAATAGCTTTTGACGGTAAATTCTTGGGCGTGCGTGATTTATGAGGGCGGTCGGATTCCTCGCCGATCACGTCTCGGCAAAATCGGTAAATGGTGTTAAGTGAAACAACGATATTCACCTCTGCTAGAATCAGCCGGATGTCGTCGTAGGCAGCATTGCGCGCGCGAAGCTCTTTAATTTGGGATTTGAAAGGAAGCAACAACGCCCGTTTAGGCGACAACTTGGGGTAGCCACAAACCACTTCCGCCAGTCGAGTTTTTATTTCGTCGGATGGACTTTGCTCGCTCATAAAACCTCCGAAAAAACGTCGAAAGAAGCTGGTAAATTGTTGGCAAGAATTTGGCAAATAAATCGAAAAGCTTTGGCAAAAAGGCGATAAGCAAAACCTCTAACGAAGGTTAGACGTAAGGCGTGCCATGAAAAAAGCCACTTCAGCGTTGAACTCATGCCTCCATGTAAACCGATTTCCGGGAATCAGGTTGTGATGAAATCATCACAACTTTTGTGGACGGGATGAGCTAAAAAGTGGGTGTGCTTTCAACCAAGACACAATGCAATCTGAACAATGCAGAAAAATACTTCAAAGAACATCTGCAACTAGGCGATTATTACAGTCAGGAAAATATCGTGTCCGGCGAATGGACAGGAATCGGGGCGGAACAGCTTGGGCTTACGGGCAGGGTGAGACAGGATCAATTCTTGAAACTCTGCCACAACCAGAATCCGAACACCGGCGACTTGCTGACGCAACGGCTGAAAACCACCCGTTGGGATTCGGACAGAATGGCAGAGGTGGCCAATCGCCGGATTTTTTACGACTTCACATTTTCACCGCCCAAATCAGTTTCCATTCAGGCTTTGATTGCCAATGACAAGCGGCTCTTGGATGCACACAGTCGCGCCGTGCGGATTGCCGTCAACGAATTGCAGCACTTCGCCGGGACACAGGTGCATCGTGGAATGGACAAATCGGAGCGGCTTACCGGAAACGTCGTCTGCGCCACGTTCCGCCATGACACCTCCCGCGCGCTTGATCCCCACTTGCACACGCATTGCGTCATGTTCAACGCCACGTTTGATGCAACCGAAAATCGGTGGAAGGCGTTATCCAATTACGAAATGCTTCAAGTGCGGAAGTTTGCCGAAAATGTTTATTACCACGAATTCGCCCGCGACTTGCGGCAATTCGGCTATGAGATTGAAAACAAACCGCGCGGTGATTTTGAAATCAAAGGCGTGTCAAGTGAACTGCAATCGCGTTTCTCCAAACGCCACAAAGAAATTGATGCCAGAATCGAACGGCTGCTGAAAGAGAAGCCGGAACTGGCAAAGGGCAATTTGAAGGAATTGCGCTCTCAAATTGCCCAGGCGGAGCGCAGCCGGAAAATTTCGGGAATCGCGCTGCCTGAACTTCAACGCCTCTGGGACAGCCAGCTTACGGGCGAAGAAAGGCAGTCCCTGCGCGCGCTGGCTCGCCAGTCAAAGGCGGCGATTCAATCGCCGTCCGTCACGGCGCAAGCCGCCGTCCAATGGGCGGAAGACCACTTGTTTGACCGCCGCTCGGTCGTCCGCGAACACGAAGTTTGGAGCGCGGCTTTGGAGCGTGGGCGCGGGTCGGAATTGACGGTTCAGGGCATCAAGGCGGCAGGGCAGGAACGCGATTACATTCGCAACGAACACGCGCCGTCAAAAATCACGACGCGCGAGATTTTAAGCTGCGAATGGGAAATCGTCTGCCTCGCCCGCGACGGGCGGGGCAAGTTCACGGAGTTCAATCCTCATCACAAAATCGCCACTGACCTCATGCCGGATCAGCGCGCCGCCGCCGAATTGATTTTGGGGTCGCGTGATTTCGTCACGCTGTTCTGTGGCGGCGCGGGAACGGGGAAAAGCCATACGTTGCGAGAAATCGGCAACGGCTTGAAAGTTGCCGGACACAATTCATACGTCATCGCACCGCAGCGCCAGCAAGCTCTCGATTTGAAAAAGAGTTTTGCCGACACCCAAACCGTTTCGGAATTTCTGGCGAAACGGCAGATGATGCCTGGCGCGGTGGTGATTGTGGATGAAGCCGGACAAATCGGCGGAAAGCAGATGCACGAACTTTTGAGTTTCGTGAAAGCGAATGGCGGTCGTGTCATTTTATCAGGCGACACGCGCCAGCATGGAGCGGTCGAAGCCTCGGACGCCCTGCGCGCCATTGAGCGATATGCCGGTTTGGAAGCGGCGCGGCTGACAAAGATTCGGCGGCAGAATCCAAAGGCGGGTGAAACTAAGTCCGAGCGAAAACGCATCAAGCAATACCGCGCAGCGGTTCGCAAGGCGCAGTCCGGCCAATACGCCGAATCATTCGACCGTTTGGATCGGCTTGGCGCAATTGTCGAGTGTCGCACAATTGACGAGCAACGCGAGCGGTTGGTCGCCGATTATCTGACGCTGGCGGGAAGGAAAAAGTCCACTGTGATTGTTTCGCAGACTTGGGCAGAAATTCGGGAGATCAATGAACGGATTCGGATCGGACTGCGAAGGGCGGGACTAATTGACAAAGCCGATTCAACGGTGACGGCGCATGAGCGGCTGGATTTGACGGATGCCCAAAAACGCGACAAGCGGTTTTATCCGGCAAATGCGGTGATTGTATTCAATCGTGAGACGGGGGATTTTGCCAAAGGCGAAGTCGGCAAACTGTTGGTCGCAACGCCAACACATTTGCTGGTCAAGGGGGAAAAGACAGAGCAGAAAATTCCCTTCAAGTTGTTGAACCGGCTCACAGTCTGCCAGCCGGTTGAAATGCCGCTCGCCAAAGGCGATCAATTGCAACTCAAGGCCAATGCGCCGTCGCTTGACGGCAAAGAATTGATAAACGGCGAACTGGTGACGGTCAAAGCCGTCAATTCAAACGGGCGCATTGAATTGAAAGACGGGCGCGTCCTGCCCGAAAAATATCGGGAGTTCGTCCGTGGTTACGCGATTACGTCTTATGGCTCGCAAGGCAAAACTGTCGAACACGTTCTGTTTTCCGATTCGTCGGTGAAGGCCGCGACGAATAATCAGCAATGGCTCGTCACGATTTCACGCGGAACGCGGGCGGTCAAAATCTTCACCCAGGACAAAGCGCAGTTGCGCGAAAACGTCGGTCGCTTGGGCGACCGCGAACTGGCGATTGAATTTGCGAAGCAAGATTCGGCGCAAGCGCGGCGTGTGCCGCCGCCGGTTCGCAAATATATCGCCGGACTGATTCAAAGTCGTCGCCCTCAAACTGCCCAACCAAAAAATGAAAAGATTGATTTATGGAAACACAAACAAACCCCTCGAATAACACCGCAACGGACGCACGGACGAAGAATCTGACGTGCTGGCGCACGGCCACAAGTCCGCAATGCTTGCGCGTGGAAACCACCAACGAGGTTCACCTGTTTCCCTACGGCTATTTTCAGCACGCAAAATTCATCCGGCAAAGCGGCAAGGACGTTGTGCAAATCCAGTTCCAAGACCGAATCATCACGGTCAAAGGAAAGGGTTTGGAGCCGCTATGCGATGCGCTGGAAAGGCTCGCCGTGGAACGCATCAGGGTGCGCCCCGAAAAATACGAGGGACTTGGCAAAAGCGAAGGGGTTATTGAGAAGATAGAGTGTGTTCTTTCAAAAGAGAAATCTGATACTGCCATCTGATACTGTTTGCCATTTTCAGCGCAAATCACCATCAATCATAGCAAAGACAAAAACGCATTTTAATCAATAATGACAGTGTTTTCGCATTCATAGCTAAACACACACTATTATGGAAAAAGGCCGTTTTTTACACCCCAAGCAAGCGCGCTAGCCGGGCTACGCTACGCCCCGAACCATCGGAAGCCGCAGCTTACAGCATCGCTGCGCCGTTTCAATCCCGAAGATCAACAAACTGCGGCGTCCAGTTCACGGTTCGTTTCGCTTTGACGCTGCGCACGGCGTCGCGTAGCGTATCTGTTCATTTTAACCAATGTGATTGAAGGATAATTGTGAATTTGTTCCGAAAAATTTTCCCGACGAAGAACGACCGCGACATCAAGAAAATCCGCCCGGTGGTGGAACAGATCAATGCCATCGAGGCCGGCCTTCAAAAGCTGTCGGACGATGAATTACGCTCCAAAACCGCCGCGTGGAAGGCGGAACTTTCCCTAATTGAGGACGCTACCGAACTGGCCGGCAAGCTGGAGGAGATTTTGCCGGAGGCGTTCGCCGTGGTCAAAAACGCCTGCCGGCGCCTGTGCGGACAGGACGTGATTGTCCGCGAACATCCCATTCGCTGGGAAATGGTGCCGTTCGACGTGCAACTCATCGGCGGCTACGCGCTGCATACCGGACACATTTCGGAAATGGCCACCGGCGAAGGCAAAACGCTCGTCAGCACCATGCCGGTTTATCTGAATGCGCTCACCGGTCGCGGCGTCCACGTTGTGACGGTGAATGATTATCTCGCCGCGCGCGACGCGGAATGGATGGGCGCGGTCTATAAATTTCTCGGTCTCACCGTGGGTGTGATTTTGCACGACCAGTCGCCGAAAGTTCGCCGCGAACAATATGCTTGCGACATCACCTACGGCACCAATTCGGAATTCGGCTTTGATTACCTGCGCGACAACGGCATGGCACTCCGCAAGGAGGAACAAGTGCAGCGTGGACATTATTTTGCCATCGTGGACGAGGTGGATTCCATTCTTATTGATGAAGCGCGCACGCCGCTCATCATCAGCGGTCCGTCCATGCACACCTTTGACGAGCAATACGCGCAGTGGAAGCCGACGGTGGACAGCCTGGTGCGCGCGCAGCAGCAGCTTTGCAGTCGCTTCCTGAAAGAAGCCGAGGAACTTATCAAGAAAATACATTCTGCCGACGGTTCCAACGTGACCGACGCCGAAGCGTTGGAACATCAAATCGGCCTGTTGCTTTTTCGCGTCAAAACCGGCCAGCCGCGTTCCGAAAGCCTGCTCAAACTATTGGAAATTCCGGAGAACGCCAATTTGATGAACAAGGCGGAACTTGAACTCCACAAGGATCAAAAGAAAGTGGATTTATATCGCGAGAAGGAGGAATTGATTTTTGCGATGGACGAGAAAAGCCACGAGGCCGATCTTACGGAGAAGGGCCGCAATTTCATAAGCCCGCAGGATCCGGACGCCTTTGTGCTGCCGGACTTGACAACGATGCTCCACGATGTGGATGCTGGCCCGGAAACCGACGCGCGGAAACGGCTGGAGATGAAGGCGAAGTTGCAGTCGGATTTCGAGGCCAAGGCGCAGAAGATTCACGCGATCTCGCAATTGCTCAAGGCTTACAGCCTTTACCAGCGCGATGTGGAATATGTGGTGCAGGACAACAAAGTCATCATCGTAGACCAGCACACCGGTCGCCTCATGCCGGGCCGCCGCTGGAGCGACGGCTTGCATCAGGCCGTCGAGGCGAAGGAAAGCGTGGCCATCGAGCGCGAGACGCAGACCTTGGCGACGATCACCATCCAGAATTATTTCCGCCTCTACGCCAAGCTCGCCGGCATGACCGGCACGGCCGAGACCGAGGCGGCGGAATTTTTCGATATCTACAAGCTCGGCGTTACCACCGTGCCCACCAACAAGCCGAACATCCGCAAGGACGCCAACGATTCCGTCTATAAAACCCGGCGCGAAAAGTTCAACGCCGTCGTCAAGGAAATCAAAACGCTGCACACGCAGGGCCGGCCGGTGCTCGTCGGCACCGTTTCCGTCGAGACCAGCGAAATGCTGTCGCGGATGCTGAAGAAAGAAGGCCTGATCCATTCTGTGCTGAACGCTAAGTATCACGAGCAGGAGGCCGAAATCGTTTCGCGCGCCGGTCAGCGCGGGGCTGTGACCATCGCCACGAACATGGCCGGACGCGGCACGGACATCAAGCTGGGCGAAGGTGTCAAGGAAGTTGGCGGCCTGCACGTCCTTGGCACGGAACGCCACGAGTCGCGGCGCATTGACCGGCAGTTGCGCGGCCGCTGTTCGCGCCAGGGCGATCCGGGTTCGTCGCACTTTTTCATTTCGCTTGAGGACGATTTGATGCGGCTGTTCGGTTCCGACCAGATTGTGAAGCTAATGGAAGGCGCAGGCCTGGAGGAGGGTGAGGAAATCCAGCACCGGCTGCTGAACTGGTCCATCCAGAGCGCGCAGAAAAAAGTTGAGCAGCATAATTTCCAGCAGCGCAAGCGCACGCTCGAATACGACGACGTGATGAATAAGCAGCGCGAAGTCATCTACGGCTTCCGCAATGAAATCATCAACAGCGACGACGTCCGCGACCGGCTGATGGACATCATCGAGGAAGTGGTGATCCTCAAGATCGAGGAGTTCACCGCCGCGAATACCGAGCCGGTGGAATGGCGCGTGCGTGGTCTGGCCGACTGGGTGAATTTGAATTTCCCGCTCGGTATGCCGGAAGCGGAAATTGTCAAAGCTGCCTCCGACGGTAAGGAAGAGCCGGTGGCCGGCTCGCTTTACGAAGGCTTGAGCCCGGCGCAATTTGCCGTCTGCAATTTCATCAGCGACAGCATCCGCAAAGCTTACGAACTGAAGGTCAGTTTTGAGGAGCCGGAAAAACTGGCAACCGTCGAGCGTTACACTATTTTGCAGGCGATTGACAAGCAGTGGCAGGAGCATCTTTACGAGATGGACAGTCTGCGCCACAGCATCGGTTTGCGCGCCCATGGCCAGCGCGATCCGCTGCTGGAATACAAGGCCGAGGCATTCAAAATATTTGACGAGTTGATGGTCAACGTGAAATCAGAGATTTGCCGTAATGTTTTCCGTAGCGCGTCCAGTCTGATGGCGTTTGAAAATTTCCTGCGCGCCGCGCCGCAGCAGACGTTGCACGCGCCGGCTAGCGCGTTCGGTGGCACTAGTGCCGGCGCCGGCGGCGGACCAGCCGGCAAGGCCAGCGACGTTGTGAGCGAAGCGGCTTCGGCGGCAGAAGCCCAAGCCAAGGCCAAACCCGTCCGCACCGGCCCCAAAGTCGGCCGCAACGACGCTTGCCCCTGTGGCAGCGGTAAGAAGTACAAGCAGTGCTGCGGCAAGTGAGTAATCGGTGGGCGAATGGCAGCGTTACGGTTTGACGGGCCACCCTTGATCCAATCCGGGCTTTGGTTAAATCAGCGGTTCGCTGTTAAAATTGCTCGCCAATGTAGGGGGTATGCCAGCGAACATCTTTTTCCGGCACCCCTTTGGCTTTCACGGCGTGCATGATTTCTGCGACTTGGTTCCAATCCAATTGCAATGCGCTCTGGTTTGGCCAGTCTTTTTCGTCGGCATAAAATTCCAGTTGTAATTCCAGGCCGCCATTCGTTTCAGCTGGAATGACGAGGCTGAATTTATCCAGCGTCTTGGCAATGTTTTTGCCGTTGGCCTTCGACCAGCGCCACAACACCTCGTCGGTGATGTCCAGTGGCAGTTCGGGGAATTGCACGGCAAACAACCGGGGATGCGTCACCTTGTCGCCGTCTTCCACCGCCGCCTTGTCGCCCACAAAAACGGCCAGATTGTCCTTGATGATTTCATTAACGCCATACAAGTCGGGCCAGATGAGGGTGCGCTTGCCGTCGGTGCCCAAATGTTCGAGGGAAACGCGCGTCAATTCAGTTACTTGCCGCCCAAAGCGCTTGGGATGGGCGACCTCCTGATAACCGCCGCTCAAGTGCACTGTGACTTGGGGTGACTTGCAGCCGGCCAGTCCAAGGCAAAGCAATGCCAGCGCAACGCGGCCTTGCAAATAGTCAAATAGCAACATTGATAATTTTTTCTGGTCGGGGCGGTTTTGCAATTCGCCTTAACCGGGCAAAACGCGCCCCGGCGCTTGTCAATCGGGATGGTGTTGGCATTTGGTCTGCCGGTCAAGCGCCGCTTCAGCCTTGGATGAAGTAGCTCAAATTTTCCAGCTCGATGGCGAGGTTTACATTGTTGACCATCACGTCTTCCGGCACCGCCAGCACGATGGGCGCGAAATTTAAAATGCCGGCGACGCCGCATTCGATGAGCGTGTTGACAACAGATTGCGCAACCGCGACCGGCACGGAAAGGATGGCCATTTTCACGCCGTGCTCGCTGATGAATTCCGGAAGTTCCTCCATGCCGAGAATGGGCTGCTTGATTTCCTTGTCGCGTTTCCGTCCGGGCTCGGCGTCGAAGGCGGCGATGATTTCAAAACCTTCTTTTTCAAAACCGCGATACGAGAGCAGCGCGAGACCGAGGTTGCCGACGCCGACGAGAATGACGGGCTGCAAGCTGGAAGTGCCCAGCTCGTCGGAAATTTTCTGGGAAAGCTCCGCCACATCGTAGCCGAGGCCGCGCGTGCCGAAGGTGCCGAAATAAGCCAGGTCTTTGCGCAGTTGGGTGGGCTTGACGCCGGCGGCCTTGGCCAGCGCCTCGCTGGAAACGGTGCCGAGGCGATTCTCCCGCAACCGCGCGAGGCAGCGCAAATAAATTGAAAGACGATAAATCGTCTTGCGCGGAATGTCCGGCCGGCCGTTTTTCTTCACGGCGGAAAAATAGGGTAGGCGAACGAGCGCGGCAAGCGGGTACTCGCACCGGCATCTCGCCGGTATGGTTTAACTGGACGACGATTACTCTCATAAAATCACCGGCGAGACGTCATGCCACTGTCTTTCAGCTTTTTTTTGGCGATGCGCTCTGCTATTCAAGTCGCGGTGAACAGCATGTTTCGTATCGGCGTCCTCGGTTCCGGCAAAGGCTCGAATTTTGTCGCGGTTGCCGATGCCATCGCTGCCGGCAAAATCCCGGCGGAAATCGCCATCGTCCTGAGCGATGTCGAGTCGGCGGGTATTCTGGCGCACGCGCGGGCACGCAAAATTCCCGCGCAGTTCGTGCCGCCGGGAAAATTCCGCACCAAACTGGAGGAGGCGGCAGAACGCGCCTTTGTCACCTCTTTGCAAAATGCCGGGGTGGATTTGATCGTGCTGGCTGGTTTCATGCGCGTGTTGAAGGGCGATTTTCTCCGTGCCTTTGAGGGTCGCATCGTCAATATCCATCCGTCGCTGCTGCCGTCTTTTCCCGGCCTGGATGGCTGGAAGCAGGCGCTGGATTACGGCGTGAAGGTGGCGGGCTGCACGGTTCATTTCGTGGACGCGGGCGTGGACTCCGGCGCGATTATCGGCCAGCAGACCGTGCCGGTGCTTGACCATGACACGGCGGAGAGCCTGCACGCGCGCATCCACGCGGCGGAGCATGAGCTGTATCCCCGCTGCCTCGCGGCACTTGCCCGCAAGGATATTTCCGTGGCGGGACGACGCGTGATCTGGAAAAATGCCTGAAACAATTGGAACCGGGAAAATTTATGACGTTGAAAATTCAACTGGGCCTCGGTCTGCTGGTGCTGGCGGTGGGCTGCGCCGCGCCCAAAGAAAAAATCCTGTTCAGTGACGAGGCGGACATTCGTGCGGTGGCGGCCAATGCGGTGGCGGTGCCGCCGCAAAAGAAGCTGGAGAAAGCTGACGAGCTGCAGATCGAGCAAGTGATTTTCAGTTACTTGCTGGAGCGGCATTTCTGGGATCTGGCGGATTACTCGGCGGTCTTTTTGTCGGCCGATGACACACAAGTGGCGGCGATGATGAAGAAATATCCCAACCATAATCCGCCGATCAAGCAAAGCTACCGCGCCGCGCTGCCGACCCACCAGACTCCGCTCGACAAGGACACCAACAAGCCGGCGATGATTTTGAGCGCGGACATCAACGAGCCGAACGCGGATGATTCCGTGGATGCGCTGGGCCGCTGGTATGCCGGCGACGCCGTGGCGGGCTTTCGCGCGTTCAATCTGAAAAAAGTGGATGGCGAGTGGCAGATCGGAACTGTAAAGTGAGGCAAAAATATGCGAGGCGAAAGCCAAAATAACCGTCGCGTTGTCGCCGCAAAATCACGAAAATCCGTCCATTCTGACGCCCACACATTTTTACATGAGCAATAAACTAAGATTCGGCCTGCCCAAAGGAAGTTTGCAGGACGCCACCATCGAAAAGCTGGCCAAGGCCGGCTACAACATCTCCGTCAGCAGTCGGTCGTATGTGCCGTATGTGGACGACGACGAGCTGGAAATCCGCCTGATTCGCGCGCAGGAAATCAGCCGCTACGTCGAGCACGGCTATCTCGACTGCGGCATCACGGGCCATGATTGGATCATGGAAAACGGCTCGAAGGTCCACGAGGTCAGCGAATTTCTGTTCAGCAAAGTTTCCCGCCGCCCGGCGCGCTGGGTGTTGTGCGTGCCGGAAAATTCGCCGATTAAATCGGTGAAAGATTTGCAGGGCAAACGCATCGCCACGGAAGTCGTCAACCTGACGAAAAAGTATCTGAAGAAAAATGGCGTAAAAGCCGACGTGGAATTTTCTTGGGGCGCCACCGAGGTCAAAGCGCATGAACTCGTGGATGCAATTGTCGAAGTCACCGAGACCGGCTCGTCGCTCAAGGCGAACAAGCTGCGCATCGTGGATGAGCTGTTGTGTTCCACGCCGCGCCTGATCGCCAACAACGTCGCGTGGAAAGATTCGTGGAAGCGGAAAAAAATCGAGACGATGGCGCTGCTGCTCAAAGGCGCGCTCGACGCCGAGGCTAAGGTTGGTTTGAAGATGAACATCGCCGAAAAAAATCTGGCCAAGCTGCTGGCCGATCTGCCTGCGCTGCGCAACCCGACGATTTCCAGTCTGAGCTTGAAAGGCTGGGTGGCGGTGGAAACGATCATTGACGAGAAGGTCGTGCGCGAGCTGATTCCGCAGCTCAAGGCCGCCGGCGCGGAAGGCATCATTGAGTATCCGCTCAACAAGGTGGTTTATTGACCGCAGAATTTTTCTTGGCCTCGCCGCCAATTTTTGATAAATAATTCGGACATCCAAATATGGGATCACTTAAAAAACGCCGCAAGGCAAAGATAAATAAGCACAAACGGCGCAAGAAGCTGCGCTTAAACCGTCACAAGAAGCGCACCTGGCAGAAATAATTCTGTCACGCCATGTGATTTCAACCGTTCGCGGTGGTTGTCTTGTGCAGCTGCCGCGAACGGTCTTTTTTTGCCGTGAAATATACCTACACCAAGCATTACACGCGCGATGAAGCGAGGGCGCTGCTGCCCCAAATCCGCGACTGGCTCGCCAAGCTCAACCGCTTTCGCGCCGACGTGGAGCGCTATGACAAGCGCCTGAGCGGCATGAATGCCGAGGGCCAGGACACCGGCGGCGAAACGGTCAACAATTGGATCCGCGCGCTGGCCGGGATGCAGCAGCTTCTCGCGGAGTTCCAGCAGCGGCAGATATTAATCAAGGACCTGTCGCGCGGACTGATTGATTTTCCCGCCATCGTTGGCGGCAAGGAAATTTTTCTCTGCTGGGAATCGGACGAGGACGACATTGAATTCTGGCACGACCTTGAAACCGGTTACGGCGGTCGCGAGAAGCTTGAGTGATTTTAACAGCTTCAGAACATGACTCGCAGCTTCTTTGGCGGATAAAAATATTTTAATTTTCAACTCCCTTGTCACCGAGGGATTCAGCGTTTACCTTTCGCGCCATATGGAAAAAGTTGTCATCATTGGTTCCGGCCCCGCCGGCTGGACGGCGGCGCTTTACACGGCCCGCGCGCAGCTTGCCCCGCTCGTGCTCACCGGCCAGCAGCCCGGCGGACTGCTCACTACCACTAGCATCGTCGAGAATTTCCCCGGCTTTCCCGAAGGCGTGGACGGTTACGAATTAATGACGCGGATGCAGAAACAGGCTGAGCGTTTCGGTGCGAAAACCAGCTTTGGCGTCGTCGAAGCTGTGGATTTTTCCAAACGTCCGTTTGCTTTGACCGTGGACGGCGAAAAAGTCGAAGCCGAAACCGTCATCATCGCCACCGGCGCGGGCCACAAACATCTCGGCGTTCCCGGCGAACACGAATTGGAAACCAAGGGGACGACTTATTGCGCCACCTGCGACGGCGCGTTGCCGGTGTTTCGCAACCAGCCCCTCGTCGTGGTCGGCGGCGGCGATTCCGCCTGCGAAGAGGCGCTTTACCTCACGCGCTTCGGTTCCGTGGTGCATCTCGTGCATCGCCGCGATTCCCTGCGTGCCTCCAAAATCATGGCCGAGCGCACGCTCGCCAATCCGAAGATCAAGCCCGTCTGGGATTCCGCCATTACCGAAGTGCTCGACGTGAAGCAGGACAAGGTCACCGGCGTGAAATTGAAAAATCTCAAGACCGGTGAAGAATCTTTTATGCCGTGCGCCGGCGTGTTCATCGCCATCGGCCATGTGCCGAACACAAATATTTTCAAGGACAAAATCATCACCGACGAAAACGGCTTCATCGTGCCACAGCAGGGCACGATGACGAATGTTCCCGGTGTGTTTGTGGCCGGCGATTGTGCGGATCACGTTTATCGCCAGGCCATCACCGCCGCCGGTGCCGGCTGCGCGGCGGCAATTGACGCGGAAAGATTCCTGGCCGCCGCCAATTCGTGACAAACATCGAGACCGCTGCAAAACCTGGCTTTGGTTGTAGCGGCGGTCTCTGACCGTGAGTTTGATGGAATTTGGCATTCAAACCGCGCTTACAGAGCGCCGCTTCAGGATTTTTGCAGGGGTCTCAGATTGTTGAGTCGGTGCGGCGGCGCACCGTTCGCTCCTGTTCAAACGACTTCATCGCGGCTAAACTATTGCCACATGGCCATCATCGGCAAACGCAATCTGCTTTCCATCGTCCGCGCTTCGCAACCCGGACTCTATCTGGATGGCGGCGCGCTGGGCGAAATTCTTTTGCCTGGCCGCTATATTCCTGGCGATCTCGCGCCCAAGCAAAAGCTGGACGTCTTTGTCTATCGCGATTCTGAAGATCGCCTCGTGGCCACCACCGAGAAGCCCAACGCCATGGTCGGCGAATTCGCATGCATGAAGGTCATAAATCTTCACGAAAACATCGGCGCGTTTCTCGACTGGGGGCTCACCAAGGATTTGCTGCTGCCGTTTCGCGAACAGGAATTTCCCGTGCGCGTCGGCGACCGCGTCGTGGTTTATGTCGGTCTCGATGTGAAGACGCAGCGCATCATCGCCAGCGCGCGGTTGAACCGCCACCTCAAGCGCGAAACGCCCGCGTATCGCGACGGCCAGCCTGTCAGCCTTCTCGTCACTGGCAAGACTCCGCTCGGCTACAATGCCATCGTGGAGAACGCACACTACGGACTCCTTTACAAAAGTCATCTCGCCGGGCCGCTTGCCATTGGCCAGAAATTGAAAGGCTTTGTCCGAGCCGTGCGCGCCAATGGCAAAATTGATCTTTCCCTCGATGCCGTCGGCTACCAACGCGTCGCACCGCTCACGAATAAAATTATCGAGGCACTCCAATTCAGCGGCGGCAAGTTTGAATTTGACGATGACAGTTCCCCCGCCGCCATCCGGGAGAATTTCGGCGTCAGTAAAAAAGCCTTCAAGCAGGCGCTCGGCAAACTTTACAAGACGCGGCGCATCGCGTTTTTGAAACCGGGCATTCAACTGCTCGAAAATGAATCGTGGTCGCCGGGGAAATAACCCCGAACTTTATTCGCAGATTTCGCCGATGAAGCATAAATCTGCGTGAATCTGCGCCATCTGCGGACAGCCGTCAGGCAAATTGAACGTGGCGTTTCCATGGAAATAATTTATCTTTTTGGCTCATGCTCGAACCATTGACCAATCCGCAGATCCGCAAATTCAAGGCCGCCGCGCAGTTGCTGGAACCCATGTTGAAAGTCGGCAAGGCCGGTTTGAGCGAGGGTTTTATCCGCACCGTCGCGGACACGCTGGCGCAGCATGAACTGGTTAAAATCAAGTTTGCGGATTTCAAGGAACAGAAAAAGGAACTCGCGCCGCTGCTCGCGGAAAAGACCGGCAGTCACCTCATTATGCGCGTCGGCAATGTCATGGTCCTGCACCGGCCGAAACCCCCAGCGGCAGAACCGACTGGCGAATAATTTTGCCACTACGAGTTGGGACAACTCGATCTCCTTTTTCAAATCACCTTAACGCGCCAGCTCCTGCCACAGAAATGCGCTCATGCGCTGCCCTTTTTCAAAACAGTCGAGGTGAAATTTCTCGTTCGGTGAATGCGCGTTGTCATCCGGCAAGCCCAAGCCCAGCAGCAGCGAATCCGCACCAAGGATTTTCTTGAACTGGTTTACAATTGGAATCGAGCCGCCTTCGCGCATCAAAATCGGTTGGTGGCCAAATGCTTTTTCCAGTGCACGCAACGCCGCCTGCGCCTGCGGGCCGGTGGGCGATACATAATAAGCTTCCGCGCCGTGGCCGGCTTCGATTTCCAGACGGACCGTTGGCGGACAAATCTTTTTGAGGTGCGCCATGACGGCTTTGCGGACGTGTTCGGGCTTTTGGTTCGGCACGAGCCGGCAGGTGATCTTGGCGCGCGCCCACGACGGTATGATGGTCTTGCTGCCTTCGCCCTGATAGCCGCTGGTGAGGCCATTGATCTCAAAGGTCGGCCGCGCGCTGCGCTGTTCGCTGGAGGTGAAACCGCGTTCGCCAAACAGTTTTTTCACGCCGATCATCTTTTGCAACGCGGCATCCGTGCCCGGCAGGCGCTCATATTCCTTTCGTTCGTAGGCGGAAAGCGGGGCGACGCCATCGTAAAATCCTGGAATGGTGATGCGCCCGTTTTGGTCGCGAAGCTGCGCGAGCAACTGGCTCAAGGCCATCGCCGGATTGTCCACCGCGCCGCCGAAGCCGCCGGAATGTAGATCGCGCGCCGGCCCGTGCAGCGTAATCTCAAAGGCGATGATGCCGCGCAGCGAATAGCCGAGCGCGGGATGTTTGGGGCTGGGCATGCCGGTGTCTGAAATCACCACCGCTTCACACGCGAGTTCGCGCCGTTTGGTTTTGAGAAAATTGGCTAGGCTTTCGCTGCCCACTTCCTCTTCGCCTTCGATCACGAACGTCAGATCGCAGGGCAGCGGCGTGCCAGTTTTCAAATAGGCTTCTACGGCCTTGAGATGCGCGAAATTTTGGCCCTTGTTGTCGGTGCTGCCGCGGGCGTAAATAAATTTGCCAGCAATGCGGGGCTCAAACGGCGGCGACGACCAGAGTTCCAGCGGCTCCGGCGGCTGCACGTCGTAATGGCCATAGACCATGTAATGTGGTTTTTTTGAATTTTTTTCACGCTTGGTTTTGGCGACGACGATGGGATGGCCAGTCGTGGCGCAGAGTTTGGTTTCCAAGCCGATGGCGCGGCCATGCGCGACGAGCCACTCGGCGCAGGCGTGTAAATCTTTTTTATGTTGCGGCTGGGCCGACACGCTGGGAAAGCGCAGGTAATCGCAGAACTCCGCCAGAAAGCGCGGCTGGTTTCGGTTCAGATAATCGAGCACGTTTTGCATGGCGTTAGCTAACCGGCGCGTTGCCCGCTTGCCAAGCAAAACGATGAAGTATTTTCTGTGCCGCCGAAATTCTTCAGGTGGCTTGTGGTTAAAACTGTTTCAAGAACCGCACGTCGTTTTCATAGAAGAGGCGGATATCGTTGATGCCGTAACGGAGCATGGCGATCCGTTCGATGCCGAAGCCGAACGCCCAGCCGGTCCACGCTTCGGGATCGTAGCCGACGGTCTCGAACACCTGCGGATGAACCATGCCGCAGCCGGCGATCTCCAGCCAGTCCTTGCCCATCTTTTTTACGAGCGCGTTGGTGAAATCAATCTCGTAGCTCGGTTCGGTGTAGCTGAAATAATGCGGCCGGAAACGGATCTTCACGTCGCTGCCCATGAGTTCGCGAAAGACGAATTCCACTGTGCCCTTGAGGTCGCCAACGGTGACGTTCTTGTCCACGTAAAGCCCCTCGATCTGGTGGAAGGTGGGATTGTGTGTGGCGTCAGCATTGTCGCGGCGATAGACGCGGCCCGGCACGATGATGCGCACGGGCGGCGGCTGCTTTTCCATGACGCGGATTTGAACGGACGAAGTATGCGTGCGCAAAAGCAGGGCAGGCATCTTGCCTGCGGGTTTGAGCGGCGTCTCGCCGCCAGAACTGGGAGCGAGGACGATTCCAGAACCCGCAGGCGAGGACGCCTGCGCTACGTTCAAATAAAACGTGTCTTGCGAATCGCGTGCAGGATGGTCGGCGGGAGTGTTGAGCGCGTCGAAGCAATGATATTCATCCTCGATCTCCGGGCCATCGGCGACGGCGAAACCGATCTTGCGGAAGGCGCGTACAATGTCATCGGTGACCTGCGTGAGTGGATGCAATTTGCCGAGCGCGCGGCGGCGTCCGGGCAAGGTGAAATCGGTCGGCTCTTTCGGCCGCGCGGCTTTCAGTTCCAATTCCTCACGGCGCACACCAAGCGCGGTTTCGAGTTCCTGCTTGGCCGCGTTGATAAGTTTGCCGGCGGCGGGCTTTTCTTCTTTCGAGAGCGTGCCGAGTTGTTTCATCAGCGCGGTGAACTTGCCGTTCGGCCCGACCCACGCGCCCTTGGTCTGTTCCAGCGTGGCAAGGTCGGGCGCAGATTTTAATTCTGCGAGTGCGGTATATTTGAGCGGTTCGATTTCGTTCAGAAAGGACATTTGAAGAGATTGTCGAGTTTCAAGTTTCAAGTTTCA
>Ga0302280_1000428_pt1 | contig 37272 bp, 40 predicted proteins | sample III_Fen_E1_1_FD_198771 | JGI IMG/M metagenome (GOLD analysis project Ga0302280, IMG submission 198771) | Peat permafrost microbial communities from Stordalen Mire near Abisko, Sweden - III_Fen_E1_1 | ecosystem: Environmental > Terrestrial > Soil > Wetlands > Permafrost | place: Sweden: Abisko... | reverse complement strand
TCACAATCTTTATTTTATTGTGAATTTAGTGAAGATGATTCGTCAGTCAATTTTGGATGATACTTTTTTTGAGTTTAAAAAAGATTTTTTAAAGAAATATCGCAAAAATTAATTTTAGGTTTCATTGAATTCTAGCTGTTTTTCTGTCGATCTAAAAAAGCATTATACGGAACTGGTTTATAATTTGTCGGTGCTTTTTTGAGAAAATTTTCGAGTGCGGGACGAGTGAGGAGGCCTTCTTGTGCGCCAACATATTCAACAACTGACATTGAATTGATCGGAGCCCATGCGAGAGCTTCGAGAGGGTTTTTGCCGAGCGTCAGTGCCGCAATAAATGTCGAAGCGAATGCGTCGCCACAGCCGGTGCGTTCGTAGGGTGGTTTTACATCAGGATAAATTGGCATGAAATATGATCGTTCGCCATCGTACATGTATGCGCCGTTTGGTCCATCAGTAATAAGCACGATTTTTGGACCGAGTTTGTATATTCCGAGTAAGAGATTTTCAAGCTCTTCGTCTTTTGTATTTAAAATTAATTGCGATTCCTCAACGTTGACGATGAAGACGTCGCTGCGACGATACAATTCCGCCAATTTTTCCGTGCCGAGTTTCATTTGAAATGTTCCAGGTTGAAATGCTAGTTTGATTGAGGGATTTTTCTTCAAATAATCGATGATTTCGAGATGGTAGTTGAAGGAATTACTTGCGAGCGAGCTCAAATACATCCAGCGTGGAGGCTGTTTTAGTTTTTTTAATTGTTCCGGCAATGTGTAATTGTACTCATGGTGCTTTATCAAAATTGTGCGATCTGTTTCAAACCAAAGGGCATAGTGATAGTTTGTTTCCGCACCTTTTTCTATGGAGACAAAATCGGTTCGGACTTTATTTTTTGTAAGTTCGTCTGTGCAATTTTTTCCACCTTTGTCGTCGCCGATTGTTGTGACGAGAGCCGAACGCAGTCCAAGTCGTGCAACTGAAACTGCTGCGTTTGCCGAATTACCGACGCCTTTTACTTCGATTAGTTTGTCGAAAGGGATTTTATCCGGAAAAGGAAGGCATAGTTCGCAGTGCTCTTTTGCTGTGTCGGTGCAAACGCTGTGGACAGCACTACCCGCAGAACCTGTCGGAAGATGTATGAATGCATCGGTAGTGATATCACCGATAGCAAGAAAATCGAGTTGGATATTTTTTCCGTTTTTGATTGAGCTAAACATGGTATAATTGTAGCATAATAAAAGGAAGATAAAGAAATGGAAAACAAAAGAACTCTTCGAGAATATGTGGCGGATGCACTCGCACATAAAGTTGCCGTTGGGCATTTCAATATTTCAAATGTTGAGGGTTTTTGGGCTGTTGTTCGTGCGGCACAGACGGTTTCGAAAAAAGCCGGACGTGAAATTCCGGTCATCATCGGTGTTTCGGAAGGGGAGCGCGATTTCATCGGTATTCCGCAGGTGCGAGCTCTTGTCGATACAGTCAAAGATATTCATCCAGTTTTTCTAAACGCCGATCACACGTATTCATTTGAACGCGTAAAGGAGGTCATTGACGCCGGTTTTGATTCCGCTATTTTTGACGGAGCGGCAATTCCATATGATGAAAATGTCAGGATTACGAAACAATGTGTCGATTATGTACGCGAAGTTTCAAAAAAAACTGGTCGTGACATTATTTTGGAAGCCGAAATGGGCTTTATCGGGAAATCTTCGGAAGTTCATGACAGTTTGCCTGAAGGCGTTGGTTTTACCGAGGAATTTTTGACGAAAGTCGACGTGGCACAGAAATTTATTGCGGCAACCGGCGCGGATATGTTTGCTCCAGCTATCGGAAATATGCACGGCCTCCTCAAAAGCGGTCCAAAACCGGCGTTGAACATCCAACGTATTGCTGACATTTCACAAGCAGTCAAAATTCCGCTTGTGTTACATGGTGGCTCCGGCGATTCGCAGAGCGATTTGATGCGTGCAATCGATGCGGGTATTGGTATCGTACACATCAATACTGAATTGCGGGTTGCATATCGCGATGCGATGAAAGCATTTCTCGATGCTAATCCAGATGAAGTCGCACCATATAAATTTTCTAAACCCGCTCTCGAAGCAATGCAGGCAGTCGTTGAAAAGAAACTATCGATTTTTAATAAATTGTCATAAATATATATATGAATGAAAATAATGTACAGTTTGACATGGATCAAAAGGGAGTTTCAGCTTCTCAAACTATTATGAACCAATCACGTGTTCCCGGTATGGCGGCATGGCTCGTCAGAAAAGGCATTATTAAAAATGAATCAAGTGCAAAAAGCGCGCTTATTGGCATTGTTTTTACTGATTTTATAATTGCGGCGATTATCATTTATTTATTTGTTTTAAGGTAAAAACGATAAAAACTTGCCTTTTTCGCGCGGATATATTACATTTAACGCTCTATAAATATACGAAATACCCATATGGCAATGATTACACTCGCTGTTGAAAAACGAACAAAAGACCAGAAAATGGAAGCTCTTCGAAATAAAGGCTTACTTCCTGCTGTTTTCTACGGTCCAAAAGAAAAATCGACTCCAATTACTGTTTCTCGCGTTGAATTCACGAAGGTCTGGAAAAAAGCCGGTGAATCTTCAGTTATCATTTTGAAAGACGGCGCACACGAACACGAAGCATTGATTCACGAAATTGATGTCCACCCTGTTACTGGTATCCCTCGCCATGCCGATTTTTACGTTATTGAAAAAGGTAAGAAAGTGAAGGTTCACGTACCACTCACATTCGATGGTGTTTCTCCTGCGGTCAAGGATCTCGGCGGAATTTTGGTTAAAGTTATGCGCGAACTCGAAATCGAGGCCGCCCCAAAAGATCTTCCTCATGATTTGTCAGTTGATATTTCTGCTTTGAAGGAATTGACGAGCGTTATTCAGGCAAAAGATATTAAAATTCCTGCGGGCGTCACATTAATTGCTGATGGTGATGAAATTGTCGCATCGGTTGCAGAAGCAAAAGAAGAAGTCGAAGAAGCTCCAACTGCAGTCGACATGTCGGCAATTGAAGTTGAAAAGAAAGGTAAGGAAGCAAAGGAAGGCGAAGAAGGTGCCGCTGGAGCAGATGCAAAACCTGTTGTTGACGCAAAATCAGCAAAGTAAGTAGAAAAAATCAAACGTCTTTATATTCTCGTGTGATATAATTAAAGCATGAAGCGTTCCGCTTATGCTTTTTTTATTTCCAGTATGTTTTTTGTCGGGTCTTTTACTGTACATGCACAGATAACATCTCAGACAAGTACTGTTATAACTGCTCCAACTGTGGACCCGTGTTCTGACACGACTAGTTTTTTACCAAATGAAAGTATTGCCGCACATGAAGTTCGCCTTCAGACTGATTTGACTGGTTGTCAGGCTGAGGAAACACAGGCGCAAAACGCATTGACTCAGGCGCAATCTCAGTCACAATCCCTCCAAAACAATATTAATGTTTTAAACGCCCAGATACGAGTGGCACAATTAAATATTCAAGCAAAAAATTTACTTATCGCGAGTCTCGGTAAACAAATTTCTGATAAACAGCAAACAATTGCCAGTTTGACTGCGCAAATTCAACAAGGTCAGGCGACCATGGCTGAATTGATTAGGAAGACTGATGAACTTGACCAAGTTTCTCTAGCGGAGATTTTATTGTCTGATAAAACATTGACACAATCGCTGTCCGATTACGACACGTTCGCTTCGCTCAATTCCGCATTGCAGAGTACCGCTGCGCAGTTGTCAGCCGAAGAAACGCAGGCACAAAGTGCAAAAGATGCTTTGACAACGCAACAAAATCAGCAAGAGGATGCACTCGCGACAATTCAGCAGGACGAGGCGACTGTTCAGCAAGCACAAAAAGCGAAAGCACAGCTGCTGGCTGTTTCAAAAGGTAATGAAGCTGCATATACGCAATTAGTTGCACAGAAACAGGCAAAGGCAGCTTCGATTAAAGCTGCACTCTTTGCCCTCGCCGGAGGATCGCAAGCTATTCAATTCGGACAAGCTTTGCAATATGCACAAATCGCTTCAGCGAAAACAGGCGTCTCACCAGCGTTTTTATTAGCAATTTTGACGCAGGAATCGAATTTGGGAGCGAATGTTGGGCAGTGTTATGTAACAAATTTTAATACTGGTGTGGGAATTTCTGTAAAAACTGGTGGTATGGTGATAAAGGTCATGAGTCCGACCCGTGATACTGGACCGTTTCAAACGATTACCGCCGCTCTTGGTCTGAATCCATTGAAACAAGTTGTTTCATGTCCGCAATCAGTTGGATGGGGAGGAGCGATGGGTCCGGCACAGTTTATTCCTTCGACATGGATGCTTCTGGAAAATCGTATTGCCTCTGCGCTCGGTGAATCTGTTTCAAGTGTCAATCCATGGAGTCCCCAGGATGCATTTATGGCCTCAGCATTATATTTGAGTGATTTGGGAGCTGGAGCAGGAACATACAGTAGTGAAAAAAATGCAGCATGTAAATACTATTCGGGTCTACCGTGTGGATATGTCACAGGTGCGACTGCGTACGGGAACAGTGTTATTGCTCTTATGAACAACATACAGAATAACGAGATTAATCCTTTGCAGGGGCTCTAGAAAAGCGGCAATTTGCGTTTCCAGAGACATTCTGATATAGTGCTTTTCACAATAATCAACGTTTAAACTATACACATGAAGAAAGAAATCCATCCAAAAGAATACCGACCAGTCATTTTCCTCGATAATTCGAACGGGGTTATGTTTTTGATTAGTTCAACAATCGCTACAAAGGAAAAAGCGAAATTTACTGATGGCAAGGAGTATCCTGTCTATCATGTTGAAATTTCGAGCGCTTCGCACCCTTTTTATACAAATCAGGAGAAGACTATGGATGCTGCAGGTCGTGTAGAAAAATTCAAGTCTCGACAATCTAAAGCAAAGGCTCCAAAGAGCAAGGCATAACACAAAAGCGCAACTTATCTGTTTTCGGAAAACGGAAACTTTTTACTAAAAGTTTCCTCGGCTTCGCTCTCATCGAGCTGCAGATGTTTCCTTAAACAGATAAGTTGCGCTTTTGTGTTTTACCGTTCACTTGTATACTTTAATTAACTCAAATGGAAAAATTGGACGAATACAAAAAGAATCACAAGACCGCGTATCTGGCGGAAATGTATGAAAAACTGCTCAAGGACGAGCAGGAGCTTTTGATTATGGTCAAAGAGGCCGAAAAAACCGGCGATGCGTCGATGAAGGAGTTGGCGGAGATTGATATTCTTGCACTTGCCGAACAGAAAAAGACAATTGAAGGCCAGATAAAAACTATTATTGAATCTGAAAAAGAAGAGGAAGAGATGCCGGTTGAAATGATTTTGGAAGTGCGTGCGGCGGCAGGCGGTGATGAAGCGGCGATTTTTGCGCGGGAATTGCTCGAAATGTATCAGCGGTATGCAGAAATGAAAGGCTGGGGTACACGTGTTTTGGAAGAGGGGGCGGAGATGGAAGTAAAAGGCAACGGTGCGTATGAAGCTTTGAGATATGAAACTGGTGTTCATCGCATTCAGCGCATTCCAGCGACTGAAAAAATGGGGCGTGTACATACTTCGACTGCGTCTGTTGCTATTTTGCCGATTCGCAAGAAATCTAAATTTGAAATCAATCCGGCTGATATTGATATCGAATTTTCACGAGCCGGCGGAAAAGGAGGTCAGAATGTGAATAAAGTTGAAACAGCCGTGCGTGTTATCCATAAACCAACTGGATTATGGGTTCGTGCCACAGCCGAACGTAGCCAATCTAAAAACCGCGAAACCGCCATGAGTATTCTGCGTGCCAAATTGGAGGTTTTGGAGGAAGAGCGCGAAGCAAAAAAGCACAGCGCCAACCGCAAAGGTCAGATCGGCACCGGCGACCGCTCCGAAAAAATCCGTACATATAATGTTTTGCAGGATCGTATCACCGATCACCGGATAAAGGAATCTTGGCACAACATCGAAAAGATTTTCGCAGGGGAGTTGGATCCTATCGTGGATGCACTGCAGAAATACAAAGAAACCGGCGTGGCTGGTAATGCAAGGGAAGAGTAATTCCGCTTCTTGCCTTTTTGAGCGTCATTTGCTACACTCTAGTCCACCTATTTTTATTTATGGCTGAAACAAAAACCCCAAATACCGCAGGAAATCAATCAATCGACAGCATGTTCAAGGCTGGCGCGCATTTTGCGTTCAGCAAATCACGCCGACACCCGACGGTAGCACCCTATATTTTCGGCGCAAAAAACAAAGTTGAAATCTTTGACCTTGAAAAGACAGGTCCACTTCTCGTTGCGGCCGCAGAATTCGTCAAAAGCATTGCAAAAGAAGGCAAAAATATCCTCATTGTCGGCGGAAAATCAGAGGCCCGCGCGGCGGTAAAATCAGCCGGTGAATCTCTCGGCATGCCATTTGTTGATGGACGATGGATTGGAGGTACCCTCACAAACTTCAAAGAAATCCGAAAGCGCGTCGAAAAAATGGAACGTCTGATGTCGGAACGCGAAAAAGGCGAGCTCGCTAAATATACGAAAAAGGAACGTCTTTTGATTGATCGCGAAATTGCAAACCTCGAACGATTCTTCTCAGGTATCGTCGTTATGAAAGAATTACCAAAAGCCCTCTTTGTCATCGACCCAAAAAGAGAGTATACTGCTGTGAAGGAAGCAAAAGATATTGGCATTCCTGTGATCTCGCTCGCGGGATCGGATTGTGACATTTCTGAAGACGATTATCCAATTGTCGGTAACGATTCTTCAAAATCGAGTATCGAATTTTTTGTTCACGAAATAACTAAAGCATATAACGAAGGAAAAAAACTATGGCAACCAACATCACCACAGAGCAAGTAAAAGAACTCCGCGACAAAACTGGCATTTCAATTATGCAGTGCCGAAAGGCTCTCGATGAAGCGGGAGGCGACATGGAAAAGGCCATCATTATTCTCCGAAAAAAGAGCGGGGAATTGGCCGCAAAGCGCGCAGACAAGACTTTTGGCGCTGGAACAGTCGCTTCGTATATTCATGCAACAGGAAATGTCGGAACAATCGTGATTTTGGCATGTGAAACTGATTTTGTCTCCGGAAATGATGAATTTAAGGCTCTCGCCCGCGATATTGCTATGCATATTACAGCTGCAAAACCTAAATATGTAAAAACAGACGATATTTCAGCAGATGAAAAGGCAAAAGCAAAGGAAGTTTTTGAAACCGAAGTAGCTGCGCAGACAAAAGGCAAGCCAGAAGCAATGAAAGAGAAAATCCTCGAAGGAAAATTGTCGGCATACTTCGCGGAGCAGGTTCTTTTAAATCAGGCTTTCATTAAAAATCCTGATATTACGATTCAAGGTCTCATCGACGGAGCCATCCAGAAATTCGGCGAGAAAATTGAAGTGTCGAAATTCGTGCGGCTTGGTGTCGGCGAATAACTTGTCATCTTTTCCGGCTTTTGAAAGCCGCGAATATAAAATATATGATCGTAGAAATTATTTTTTTCATCTCGCTCCTCGGCATCATTACTATGATTGTTCTCAAATCAATTGAATTGAGAAGTGGAAAGAAATCACTTTTTTTTCGCATGGGTGCGGGTACTGATCATCTTGTATACGGAGCTTATCAAAAAATTCGCTTTGTTTTTTCTCATATTAATAAACATAATGCAGTCAATTTTTTGCAATGGATTGCATATCACGTCCTCTCAGTGTTCCATAAACTATTCATGTGGGTTCGCGACAAGGCTCACCGCCATCCTCATTCGAAAAAAGTCATTGACATGGTGAAGGGCAAGATTGAGATCAATCAAAACGGCGGGGCATCATTCTTTTTGAAAAAGATTGCAGAAGAAACGAAAGAATAGTATTCTACAGGATAATATAATTGCCACCTTAGCTCAGTTGGTAGAGCAACGCTTTTGTAAAGCGAAGGTCCTCAGTTCAAGTCTGAGAGGTGGCTCCAAAGTTTTATGTAGTATAATGGGGTATATGAAACCTAGTTTATACGTTGTCTATATTATCGGTGTAATTGTGCTTGGGAGCGCTCTATTTTTCTATGAAATACACATCGATAATGCGCCGTTATTGAGCGTTACGTCGAATATTTCTTCAGTTCCATCTGTTTCGGCAATTCAACCACTAACACTTCTCGTCGCGAGTACGTCTGCAGAGCAAGAGCTCGGTTTAGGACAGAGAAATTCACTTCCAACCGACGAAGGAATGCTTTTTATTTTTCCGACTCCAGGTAAATATGCTTTTTGGATGAAGGATATGAATTTCTCTATTGATATGATTTGGATGGATTCGAATTTTGCAATTACATACATTGCATCTGATGTTTCTCCGAATACATATCCAAAAAGTTTTACTCCAACTGTGGATAGTTCATATGTTTTGGAGACAAATGCAGGCTATTCGCAAAAAAATAATTTGTCGGTGGGAGAAACTCTCGATTTCGTCAAAAATTTTATCGAGAAAACGCAGTAAAATCCGCCTCGCAGCGACGGTGGGATGAAAGCGGGTTTACACCCGTCTTTTTTTGTTACGTAGCATCGAAAATTGTTGATAATTTTCTTCTATTTATTTTGTGTGGGTGTATAATTGTACGAACACTATAAATTATTAGAAGAACATCGGAATAACATTATGAGCATATCAATTAAAAGACGGGACGGCAGTACGGATCAGTTTAATGCCGATAAAATCAATCGTTCGATCGAACGTGCATGTATCGGTTTGACGGATCCCATTTCAAAAGTGACTCAGATCGCAACTGAAACTACGCTCACGCTCTATGATGGCATCACGACCGATGAAATGGACCAGGCGACCATCAATGCCGCTGTCCAAAATATCCGCGAGGACATTGAATATGACAAAATTGCCACTCGTTTGCTTCTCAAAACTGTATATCGCCGCGCTGTAGGGGACTATGATAAGGATGATGTCGATGATTTAAAGGAAAAGCATGCATCTGCTTTTATTTCATACATAGAGAAGGGGGTTGCTGCCAATCGCCTTCATACAAATATGAAATCAAAGTTTGATTTGAAGGAATTAGCTGGTGTATTGGATGTTGAAAATGATGAACTCTTTACGTATGCTGGACTCGATGGAATGATCAACCGTTATTTCATGAAGGACGAACATCAGCATGCTATGGAAACCCCACAGTATTTTTTTATGCGCGTTGCGATGGGACTTTCGTATAACGAAAAAAATCCAACACAGTATGCAAAAAAGTTTTATAAAAAAATGTCGCGCATGGAATACATTGCCGGAGGTTCGACAAATCTCGGCGCAGGTACAACTCGACCAGCGCTCTCGAATTGTTATCTTTTGGAAATCCATGACGACATGGAACATATTGCGAAATCAGTTTCAGATGTGATGCTTCTTTCAAAAGGTTCCGGCGGCATCGGTGCTTCGATTACAAAATTGCGCGCGTCCGGTTCTCCTCTCAAATCGAATTTCGGCGGAGCTTCGAGCGGTCCAACTCCATTTGCAAAAGTTATCGACACTGCGATTCGCGCTATTATGCGCGGTGGCAAGAAAAAAGGCGCACTCTGTTTTTATATGGAAAACTGGCATCTTGATTTTCCAGAATTTATCGATTGGAAACATAATGCCGGAGACGATTATTTGCGTATGCGCACAGCTGATACCGCGGTGTTTCTTTCTGACGAATTCATGAAGCGAGTTCAAGCAGGTGAGGAATGGTATATGTTTGATCCTGCCGAAGTATCTGATTTGAATGAATTATATGGTCAGGAATTCAGCAAACGTTATGCTCACTATGTGGCAAAAGCCGAAGCTGGTCAGATGAGAACCTTCAAAAAAGTCCCTGCTGGCGAGCAATTCCGCCAAATAATCACATCTTTGCAGTCTACTTCGCATCCATGGTGTGTTTGGAAGGATACTATCAATAATCGGGCACTTAACAACAATACAGGTACGATTCATATGTCTAACCTTTGTACTGAAATCTGTCTTCCGCAGGATAGGGAAAATGTGGCTGTTTGTAACCTCGCTTCGCTCAACCTCGCAGCCCATGTAAAAGACAAAGAAGTCAATTGGACACGTTTGGAAGAATCGGTTCGTTTGGCTATTCGCCAACTCGACAATCTCATTGATATAAATGTATTACCAATTAAAGAAGCTGTAAAATCGGACAAGGAAAATCGAGCAGTCGGTCTTGGTGTTATGGGATTTGCCGATACTATTGAAAAACTTGGTATGGCGTATGACAGCGAACATGCATGGGATTTTGCCGACAGAATTTTTGAATTCGTCAGCTATATGGCAATTGACGAGAGTGCAAATCTTGCGAAAGAACGCGGATCGTATGATCATTTTGCCGGATCTGAATGGTCAAAAGGTCATGTGCCAATCGACACCCTTCGAAAAACAGGCGAGTCGCGCGGATTGCCTGTTTCAGTCGATGAACGCAGCAAACACAAGGGTCTCAACTGGGATCTTCTCCGTGCAAAGGTTGCGAAGGGAATGCGAAATGCGACGCTCATGGCCGTGGCACCAAACGCAAACATTGGTTTGGTCGCAGGAACGACGCCGGGCATTGATCCACGCTTCGCTCAGGTTTTCTCGCGAAATAAAATTTCCGGAAAATACATGGATCTTAACCACAACCTTGTGAAGGATCTTAAAAACATGAATCTCTGGGACAAAGTAAAAGACCAAATAATTGAAAGCCAAGGTGATATCTCAGATATCGATAGTATCCCGGCTCATACCAAGGAAATTTATAAAACTTCGTTTACAACTTCGCCATTTGCATTTATCGAAGTAGCCGCACGTGCACAAAAATGGGTTGATCAGGCTTTGTCGCGAAATATGTATCTTGAAACTCGTGATATTGATGAGACAATGAAAATTTACGCTACCGCGTGGGAGAAAGGATTAAAATCAACGTATTATCTACACATGAAGCCTCGCCATACCGCAGAGCAGTCAACTATTCGTGTCAACAAAGCCGAAAAAATGGGTCATCGCGGTTTTGCAGCGGTTGCAAAAGCAGTCGCTAGCGAAGAATCAGAAGCTCCTGTTCCGGTATCGATCAAGTCTCCGGTAGAGATGCAACCACAAGCTCAACCTTTTGTACAGCCTACGTTTAAATCATCTCCCGCGAAACCATATGTTACACCTTCACGATCATTTGCAACCGTTGCTGTAGCCGCAACAATTCCTCTAGCATTTGACCAGTCTGAAAAGGAGGCGTCAGTATCAGCTATTGCTCCATCTGTATCTCCAAATATAACTGCGGATAAAAAACCGCTTTCTGCGACGACGCATGCCTTCGACCACATAAAGGCTGCTCTCGCAGAAAAGACCGCAAAACCAAAGGTTCACATGGCGAAAGACGGAGCAAAAGTCTGTCCGACTGATCCGGCGGAGAAGGCTTTGTGCGATAGTTGTCAGTAATATAGCTGGATAATTTAAGAATAATTTATTAAAAAATAATAGAAATCACATGAATACACAAGAACAAAATCAGAATCAAAACCAAGCACCAGTACAATCAAAACCAAAGCCATTTGTCTGTCCAGTCGATCCAGCAGAACTTGAACAGTGTGAATCTTGCCAGTAGTTTTACATTTTATTAATAATCATCAAATTATATGCTTATAGGAAAAGCTGCACCGGAAGATACGACACTGCACCCCATCAAATATAAATGGGCATATGACCTGTATAATCAGGCTGTTCGAAATACATGGTTTCCGCACGAAATTACCTTGAAGGAAGATCTTGATGATTGGAAGAAAATGACAGACGACGAACGTCATGCGGTCGAGTTTTTGATGGCTTTTTTCAATCCTGCTGAACTTATTGTTAATCGTTCGATTGCTCTGGGTATATATCCCTATTTGAAATCACCGGAGTGTCATCTCTATTTGGCGAAACAAATGTGGGAAGAAGCCAATCACTGCGTCGCTTTTGAATACGTTCTAGAAACATTTCCGTTTGACCGCGAGAAAGTTTTCGATTTGCACCTCACAGTTCCATCAATGAAGGCAAAGGAGGATTATATTAATAAATATATGCGACGTATGACGGAATTGTCGCTCGATGTCAGCACAACAGAAGGGAAGAAAGATTTTATTCGCAATCTTGTTGCGACCAATATCGTGATGGAAGGTATTTGGTTCTATTCTGGTTTTATGGTTGTTCTCTCGTTCCGCCAGCGCAAACAGCTTCGAAATTTCGGTTCGATGATTAATTGGGTCTTGCGCGACGAATCGCTTCATCTCAAATTCGGTATGAATTTGATTCAAAATATTTTGGAAGAAAATAGTGACCTTTTAACCGAGGATTTTGCTGACGATATTCGAAATATTATTATCGAAGGGGTGAATTTGGAAGTTGAATACAACAAGGATTTGTTCCCGAACGGCATTTTGGGTTTAAATGCGGATTATGTGAATCAATATGTGAAATATGTGACGGATCGTCGTCTCGAGGAACTCGGTTTTCCAAAACATTATAACGTGACGAATCCTGCAAAGTGGATGTCGACCGCGACTGATGTGTATGAATTGGTGAACTTTTTTGAAGCTCAAAATACCAGCTACGAAGTCGACTCGCACGCTCACGGAAAGGAAGAAAAAAAAGCTGATAAAAAAGAAGCATCAGAATAGTATGGTAGTAGAGGGTTTGTAGCTAAAAACACCATATTATGGTATAGTATTTTTGCTGTACCAGACAACTGCTGTGATTATCGACGAAAGTCGCTAGTCATAGAGGAAAGTCCGAGCATCGGCTTTAAATTTTACGTAAGTGATATTTGGAGCAGAAGGGTAGCGGGTAACGCCCGTCCGGTGCAAACCGCGAGGTGCGAACAGAGACGCCCGCCGTGCGAAAGTGCGGCAGTTTGAAAAGACAGGGCATCCTTTCATGGACGTAAGTTTGCGAAAGGATGAGTCATTTTGGTAACAAAGTGAGTGCAACGGCTAAATCCTTACTTCGATGCAAGGCCGTGCCCGCCGACACAGTATCCCGAATTATGGGGTATTGCGTCGGCGGGAGTGCTGCTTGAGGTATGCGGTAACGCGTATCCCAGATAAATGGTTGTCGGTTGTGGGTAATACTACGACTACAGAACTCGGCTTATCGGTACAACAACATCAAGGAGCGCTCCAAAAAGGGGCGCTTTTTGTTTTATTTTTTGATATACTGTAGGTCATATTATTAAATTATAAAAAGTTATACGTCATTTTTATGGATACAGTACATGAATCATCTCCGAGATCTTTAGCATCTCTATTTGAAAAAATATCTTTGATTGCTTTGTTTGTGACGATCATCCTCGGGTTTTTAGCTTTTGCTCCGTCGACGTTTCTATTGTTGGCTGTTGTGAAAATATTCGTCATTGTGACTGGTATCATCGTTTCTGCAATTTTCTTTATTCTCTCAAAAATCAAGTCAAAATCTATTAGTTTTTTTTCACATCCATTTATTTGGGCTGGATCAGCGACGATTCTTGCTACGCTTATTTCTGCACTGCTTAGTCCGAGTATCGCAAGTTCATTCTTGGGAAAAGATTTCTCCGCTACGACCGCTGCGTTCACACTTGTATTATTTGTTTCCGGTGTTTTGACATATGCTTTAACGAAAGGCCGAGAGAATGTCACGTTTTATCTCTTTTTATCGATACTCGGATCATTTTCGTTTCTTGCACTATTCCATATTGTACGTTTTCTTGCGGGAGCGAATTTTCTGTCTTTGGGTAATTTCACAAGTATCGTTACAACAACAGTTGGTACATGGCATGATTTGGGTATAATTGCGGGCCTCGTACTCATTATTTCACTTGTTACTCTTGAACTTTTGCCGATTAGGAATAAACGCGCTTCGATTTTCTTCATTAGTTCATTTGTTCTTGCTGTGATTATCTTGGTTGTCGTCAATTTGGAATCGGTGTGGATTGTTGTAACGTTAACAACTCTCGTCTTTAGCGCCTATGAGTATATTCTTAAGTACAGAGAAACAAAGGGTGAATTAAACAAAAAAATAGTTTCATCCATTCCAATTTTCCCGGGTCTCGTAATTTTAGGTGCCATTGTTTTTCTTTGGAGTCCGGGTATTATTGGAACTTTTATAAGTAATGATATTGTGGCTAAAGCCGGTGCATCCTATACCGAAATAAATTTGCCGTTGAGTGAGACAATCGATATCATTGGGCCAACCATCAAATCTTCGCCTGTTTTTGGTGCGGGTCCGGATCGTTTTATAAATCAGTATTTATTACATAAACCTGAAATAATTAATGCGACACCGTTCTGGTCTACAACATTTTCAAACGGAACAGGTTTTTTCCTAACGAGTCTAGTTACAGAGGGAATTCTCGGTTTCGCGTTATGGTTGATTGTGTGTATTGTCTTTGTTTGGAGTGGTGCAAAAGTCTTGCTTGGTAAAAATAATGCTTCTCTGAGTTCTTTTACTCGATATGGAATAGCTGCTTCATATTTTGGAGGTTTGCTCATTTTGATAGCACTCATTAGTTACACACCGCAACATACGGTTTTGCTGGTGCTTTTTGTTCTCTTGGGTATTTTTGCGGCACATCTTCAATCGGTGAAAAAAATGACAATTCATTTTTCATCAGGTCCTTTGAAAATTCCTGTGATTATTATTCTCTGGATTTTGGTTGCTGCAGCAGCAGTTCTGTTTGTCTTTTATGCGAAAGCTGTTATTGCAGAGGCATATTTCGAGAGTGCGTTTCAACAATTTGCTCCGGGGGGTTCAATCATTGTTGGTGCACAGAAAATTGATGAAGCCCTTAAATTCAATGCAAACGATGTTTATTATCAGGCGATTTCTCAGGTAGATATTTATGCTATCAATCAAGTTGTGTCACAGGCTACAACGACACCAAGTCAGCAGACGGTACAGTTTGTTCTTGGTTTGGTAAATGACGGCGTAAACGCGTCGCTCTTTGCTCAAAAATTTGATCCAACTAATCCATATAATTATCTTGCCGAAGCGCAGGTTTCGACGGTGGCTGCCGGAATTGGTGTACCGGGTGCTTATGCCACAGCAACTTCTTCATTCCAAAAAGTTGCAAACCTTGACCCACTTGATCCGACGGTGTATCTCGAAGCGGCTAAACTTGAATTCTTTGAAAAAAATGATTCTGGGGCAAAAAATGATATTAATATTGCATTGGAATTGAAGCCTAATTACACAGATGCATTATTTGAAGCTGGTATCATATCGTATACGGACAAGGATTATGTCACCGCACTGAAGGCTTTCAGTACCGTACAGCAACTTGACCCTTCGTATTCGAATATTCAAACAGCAGTATCTCTCGCAAAATCTGCACAAGCAGGTGGATTGGTCGAACCAAGTCCAACGGTTATGGTAAATGCTTCGTCGACCACAACAAAAACTGTATCTAGTGGAACAACGAAGACAAAATCAAAATAGATAAATCTAAGTAATAATGGTCAAGAAGATTTTCAGCCTTTTTAGTCGGGAGATAGATGGCCTTCATGAAGCTGCTTATCTTTTGGCTGCAGCTACGGTTATTTCACAAATATTGGCACTGGTTCGCGATAGATTATTGGCGTATTATTTTGGCGCTGGACATACATTGGATCTGTATTATGCATCGTTTCGAATCTCCGACATGATTTATGCGACTATTGCGTCGATGGTTGCGGCATCGGTTTTGGTCCCATTTCTCATTAAAAAGTGCAATGTGAATGGTGAAGCGAAGGACGGAAGTGTCGAAGCTCGACATTTTATCGACCATACGTTTTCGGTTTTTTTTCTGGCAATTATTGCGGTGTCCGCGGTGATTTTTATTTTTATGCCGTGGATTATTCCAAAGATGTTGCCTGGATACGCCAACGATCCGGTGACCTTACATCAAATTATAGTTGCATCGCGTATTATGCTTTTGTCGCCAATTTTTCTTGGAATTTCGAACTTTTTGGCGAGCATTACGCAGATGTACAATCGCTTTCTTATTTATGCGATTAGCCCGTTGCTCTACAATATCGGCATTATTTTTGGAACATTGTTTTTGTATCCGCTATTTGGTTTGTACGGTTTGGTCGGCGGCGTTATTTTGGGAACAGCAATGCATATGGGAATCCAGATTCCGTTCGTTGTTTCAAAACGGCTATTTCCACGTTTGCGTTTGAAAATTGATTGGAAGGAAGTGAAGCAAGTGGTTCTAGTTTCATTTCCGCGTACGCTGACTTTATCATCGACTGAAATTGCCGAGCTATTTTTGATCGCGTTTGCAACGTTTATGGGAATAGGTGCAATTTCGATTTTTAATTTTTCATTTAATTTGCAATCGGTGCCGCTTGCCGTCATCGGAGTCAGTTATGCTTCTGCCGCCTTTTCAACTCTCGCAAAATTCTACGAATCGGGCGATATGAAGCGCTACATCGAATATATGGCGATTTCAGTAAAGCACATTATTTTCTGGTCAATGCCGATTACTGTATTTTTCATTGTTTTGCGCGCGCAGATCGTTCGAACGATTCTCGGCGCCGGACAATTTACGTGGGCAGATACCCGTCTGACCGCCGCCATGCTCGCTCTCTTCACTATTTCTGTCGTGGGTCAATCGCTCATTCTGCTGTTCGTCCGCGCCTATTACGCCGAAGGGAAGACCCGCCGGCCGCTCATCGCTAATATGACTTCCGCCGCGGCGATTATCGTTTTTGCATTTGTTTTAAAGTGGATGTTCGTAGCGTATCCGTCGTTTGCCGATTTTGTTGAAGCCCTTTTCAAAGTCGCGGATTTGAACGGCACGACCACCAGCGCAATCGTTCTGACTCTTGCTTTGGCATATTCTCTCGGCAATATTTTGAATGCGTATATGCATTGGCATATGTTTAAAACCGATCATCGTGCGCATGCTGATTTTAAAAAGACATTCACTCGGCCGATTTTCAAAACAACATTCGACAGTCTCGGTGCGTCAATTATCGGCGGTTATGCGGCGTTTCTCGGCCTGCAAATTATGGCGCATTTCGTAAATCAACAAAAAATTATCGGCGTTTTTCTGCAGGGATTTGTCGCCGGAATTGCCGGCATCATTGTCTGGATTCTCATGCTCTGGTTGTTGCGTTCAAAGGAACTTCGCGACGTCTGGGCGACACTCCACAAAAAAATCTGGAAGGTTTCCGTGGCGACTGCGGACGCGGAGCCTTTGTGATGAAGTAATTCATACCCGTACCTGTATTGCATGTCTTTTCAAGGAACCGGCATACTTTTTTGGTGAAAAGTTGCCTCACTCTCAGTCGCCTATGCTCCTTTCGAGAATTCCTTTTCAAGACATGCTATGTGGGTATGGAGAAGCTCACTTCGTTACATTTTGGCCCTTTTCTGTTAGTATAGGCACACACTGCTTTTTAGCCTCATGAATCCTCAATTTATACGTAATTTCAGCATTATAGCCCATATAGACCATGGTAAATCGACCTTGGCCGATAGAATGCTGGAAATCACGGGGACGATAGAGAAGCGCAAAATGCAGGCGCAAGTGCTCGATAGTATGGAATTGGAACGCGAGCGCGGCATCACCATCAAAATGCAGCCGGTCCGAATGAAGTTCAAGCGGCTTACGGGTAACGACGCCGGCCGCGAGTATATTTTAAATCTCATCGACACGCCGGGACATATCGATTTTTCATATGAAGTTTCACGTGCGCTGAAGGCCGTCGAAGGTTCGATTCTACTTGTCGATTCAACACAAGGCGTTCAGGCGCAGACATTGACGACGCTCAACATGGCGCGCGAGTCGGGACTGAAAATCATTCCGGTCATTTCAAAAATCGACTCGCCATTGGCGCGCGTTCCGGAAGTCATGAAAGAAGTCTGCGAATTACTCGATTGCGACGAAAGCGAGGTCCTGAAGGTTTCCGGCAAAACAGGGGAGGGTGTGGCGAATTTACTTGACCAAGTCATCGCGCGTGTTCCGGCTCCGCAGGCGCCGCATGTTGCCGGCGTGCAGGATCACGGCGCGGTGACGACCGGTGATTTTCGCTCGCTTGTTTTCGATTTTCAATATTCAAATCACAAAGGTGTCATCGTCTATGTTCGCGTCATGAATGGCTCGGTTACGAAAAATCAGCAGCTCAAATTTAAAGTTTCAAATGAAACATTTAATGCTCAGGAAGTCGGCATTTTTGCGCCGGATGATACGCCGACAGAATCTTTGTCAGCTGGTGAAATCGGATATATCGTGACAGGCATCAAACAGCCGGGCATCGCATCGGTTGGAGACACGGTCGCGTCTGTGCGCGATACGTTGCCGCCACTCGCGGGATACATGAGTCCTCGTCCGGTTGTATGGGCTTCAATTTATCCCGAATCGCAGGATGATTTCACCGCATTGAAGGCGGCTCTTGGAAAATTACGTTTGTCGGATTCATCGTTTACTCATGAAGAAGAATCGTCCGGCTCGCTCGGTCGAGGTTTTCGCTGCGGTTTCTTGGGAATGCTCCATTTGGAAATTATCACCGAGCGTCTGCGTCGCGAATTCAATTTAAATCTCGTCGTTACGACGCCGTCGATTACCTATGTCGCCGAACTGAAAAATGGTAAAACAAAAACGATATATTCTCCCGCCATGTTTCCCGAAGACCATGAAATTTCGCGCGTTCTAGAGCCTCTCGTTAAAATGAAAATTATTACACCACCGTCGTATTTGGGTGCACTCATGCAGGCTGTTTTTGATCATGAAGGGGAAGTGCAGACAACCGAAAATTTCGGTGAAAACCGCACATCACTCACGCTCATCATGCCTTTGCGTGAATTGATGCGGAATTTTTTTGATGAAGTAAAAAGCATTAGCTCCGGTTTTGCTTCGATTTCATACGAAGTTGCTGAGAGTCGTCCCGCCGACGTTGTCCGCATGGACATTCTCGTCGCCGACGAAGTCGTTCCGGCATTTTCTCGCGTCGTATCCCGCCGCCGCGCCGAAGAAGAAGGCAAATCAGCCGTCGAAAAACTTCACAAGGTGTTGCCGCGCCAAATGTTTACTATGAAAATTCAAGCCAAAGCCATGGGACGTATTATTTCCTCCGAAACATTGTCCGGTATGAAAAAAGATGTTACCCAGCACATGTACGGCGGCGACATCACCCGCAAAATGAAGCTCCGCGAAAAGCAGAAAAAAGGCAAGAAAAAAATGGAAGCCATCGGCCGCGGGAAAGTAAACATCCCGCAGGAGGTTTTCTTGAAAATGATGCGGGCGGATTAGGAGGAATTTCTACGCGTTATAACTAATCGCAGGGAAGTAGAGCATGATCATCGAAATGACGATCAAAATGCCGATGACGAGCATGATAATGTTGATGATTTTGCGGTGTTTTGGGTTGAAAAGCATAAATTTTTTTGTGGCTGTAGTATACTATATCGTATGCTTGAATTCCAGCAGAAACGTCGAATCAGAAAAATCATGTACTCACCAGTAGTTTTGGTTATTTTGGCGTTCGTTGCATTTATTTTTGTCAGAGCCGCGTGGAATGTTCATTTAAAAGAAGCCGAAAGCCAAACCTATTTGGCACAGGCGCAAGCCCAGCTCGGTAATTTGTCGGCCCAACAGGCTACACTTCAACAATCAGTTAACGCTCTTAATACTCCACAAGGCAAAGAAGCTGAAATTCGCAGCCAATATCTGATGGTCAAACCGGGCGAGCAAGTCGCAGTTATTGTTGATACAGCTTCAGCAACTAATACCGCAACAACAACACCCAACAGCGGTTTTTGGGCAAAAGTTGCTGGTTTTTTTCATTTATAATTTTTTCAAATTTTTATTGACATCCCTTAGTTCAAATGGTTAGATTATCGCCAGCAAACATAAACATGTAATGATTCGTTCTTTGACATCATTACCAAACGAAAGGCATTATGAAGAAGAAAATATTGGTCCTCGACGCCTATACGAACGGCTACGAGGCGGCTTTGCGGTTCATTCGTCAACGCGGCTGGAAACGGGCAGATTGGGACATTATTTTTTGCGGAAGCCACAGCTCTATTCTCAAAAAGTTATCCGAAGGTCCTGCATTCGCAGTGCTTCCGGTTTACAATTCAACAAAAAGGGAAGTTGTCAGTGTCACGAGCGAATTGACGAAATATCGTGATTTTGGATTTACTTTTGAAGTCATAGACTCGCTCTCGCTCAAAATTAACCATTATCTGATGGCGCCCCCGCATGTTAATTTGGTTTCTGAACTTGAGCGCGTGATGTCGAAGGATGAAGCCATGGGGCAATGCGATGTGTATCTACGCAGTATTGGAATTACTCCTGAAAAACGCAGCAAGCGTGATTCGACGGGCAGCGCCGCGCGTGCGGTTTCCTATATCAAGGGTAACGTAAAAATTGGCGCAATCGCTCCGAAGTGCGCTGCTAAAGCATACGGATTAAAAATCCTGGCGTCCAAAATTCAAGACGACAAGAGAAATAGGACTACGTTCCACCTCGTTGAAAACAAAATGACGGTGAAGCCGGTTACGGTCGGCATCATCGGCAGAAATGGCGGATTCGGAATTCTGCTCGGAACATTCTTCCAATCCCTTGGATGTTCGGTCATCGGTTCGGACAGCAAAATTCCGACCGGACTTACAAATATCGAAGTTGCGAAACGTTCGGACGTGATTATTTTTGCGATTCCGATCAAAAGGACTGTTTCTGCGGTTCGTGAAGTGATTTCTCACACTCGGCCGGATCAACTTCTCATGGACGTTACGTCGGTCAAGGAGCCCGTCATCAAGGCGATGCTGAAAAGCAAAGCTCAAGTGGTCGGTCTTCATCCGATGTTTGCCCCCGAGGTCGGCTTTATGGGGCAGACGATTGTCGTGTGTCCGGCTCGACTCGAAAATCAAGATTGGAAATCATGGGTCGTCAACATGCTTGCCGCCACGCGCACACGTTTGAAGTGGACGACGGCAAAAGAACACGACACGTATATGGCCACGGTTCAGGTTTCTCCACAGTCGGCGAATTTCATCAATGCATTGCTCATTATGCACATGGGAATTTCGACGAAGGAAAGCCTTAACTTCACGAGCCCTTTCTATCGGGTGATGTTCTCGCTCATGGGAAGATTCCTGAGTCAGAATCCGGAAATGTATGGCTCGATCTTCATGAAAAATCCGGCGACGCTTCCCATGTTGCGTGCACGGATCGGTCTTGAACGGAAACTCATGCATATAGTCAAAAAACAAGACATGGACGCGTTCAACCGTCTGTTTGCCAGCGCAAAATCGCATTTCGGCGAAGACGTTACGCGCGAAGCGAACGAGTTGTTTCAGCGGCTGAATGCGGTCTTGAAGAACATCAGCGCTCCTGATTCAGTCATTCTCGAATGTGCAAAATGGGACAGCAAGCCGCGATTACTCGAGAGAATTCTCCGCGAATTCGGCAAGCGTGGGGTTAATATTAAAATCATCAACTCTGTGGATCTCAACGATCGGTGCATTCAGTTCACGTTCAGCTTCGAACAGTCGAAAGACGGCCACGAGGTGCAGAGCGCTCTCCAGCGGATCACAAACTGGACGGAGCCCCGCATTCAAGTTGTTTCTTGATTGATCTTAGTGCAATTACTATCAGAATCCTGCTTTGGAAACGAAACGGGATTTTTTTATTTTTATATTGTATTGTTTTTTTCCGTGTATTAGACTTTTATGACTTTGCCTGTTTTACCTGATTTGTAGAGAGCTTCAAGGAGCTTCATGACGATTACGTTATCAGTGCTATCCGCAAGAGGTTTTCTTTTTTCTGCGATAGAGCGTTCAAATTCGATCAGTTCTTCGCGCCATGAAATATCTTCGCCAGGGAATTCGTGAACTGTTTCCTTGTAAGGTTTGCCGAGCTCTTCTTCAATCCCGACCGTGAGTTTTTCGGTGCCGTAACTTCGTCCGAGGCCATCGATAAAGAGATAGCCTTTTGTACCGAATATTTCAAATGAAAATTTATTTTTCCACTGAGTAACGCTCACATGGAAACTGGCGACTTGTCCCTTTTTATTCAACATTTGGCAAAATGCATTGTCCTCAAGATCGCTCTCTTTCCAAAATAAGTTTCTTGTCGATGCAAAGACTTGGTCGAATCCGCCGATAAACCAATTTGCAAGATCGATAACGTGTACTCCTTGATCATACAGCTCCCCGCCGCGCGAGAATTTTTTCTGCATGCGCCATTCGCTGCCGTAACCTTTTCGTCCGCCATGGCCGTAGATTGCACGAATATACATGATGTTTCCGATAACACCTTCTTTAAAAAGTTCATATGCTTTCATGATTGCAGGATGATGGCGATGATTGAATCCCACTTTCAAGACTTTACCGCTCCGATGCGCAATTTTCGAGATTTCAGCCGCATCAGTTGTTTTCTTTCCGAGAGGCTTTTCCGCTAATACATGTTTGCCGGCTTTAATAGCATCCCTGACGATTTTACTAGTAATATGCGGTGGTGTTGCGATAATGACGGCTTCAATTGCGGGATCAGCCAACAAATCCTTATAAGATAGATATTGAATGAAGGAAATTTTTGAGATGTCGGCGAGCGCCGCCGACTTTGTTGTATCAACATCAAAAATACCGTGCACGATAATTGATTTCATTTGCTGTAGTGCGTTGAAACGTTTTGTCCCGATCATTCCCAATCCTATGATTCCGACGCGCAGTGGTTTTTTGTCGGGTTTAATGTTATTTTTTTTCATAAAAAAACTGATTATCGATTCTGCGCAATGCATATTCGGAATTTGCGTTGATCCGGACGACTTCTTCGGCGGTGAATTTTTTCCATGGATCCCATTTTGCACTGATAAGTTTTCCAGTTAGACCGTGCGAAGTATCCGAGCTGAGGAAAAATACGAGATCAGCGGCCAAGTCCGGTGAATCTCCGCCGATTTTATTTTGAGCAACCATTTTTTCATAGTAATCCTTTCCGGCTTTTTTTGGACCCGCGGCAAGAGTGTTTTTCATAAATGCTGTTTTAATGACGCCCGGCGCTACGGCATTGACGCAAATTCCGTACGTGGCATATTCACGCGCGAGATTTTCAGTCAGTCGAACGATTGCCGCTTTTGATGCTGCGTACGAACTGAAATTTGGCATCGGTTGAACAGAACCTCCGCCGGAGAAATTGATAATGCTTCCGGCCCTGTTCTTTATCATAAAGGGTAGAACCGCATGGCAGACGCAGGCAGTTCCGACAAGATTTATGTTGAGAGCTTCTTTCCAATCGGAAAATGAATTTTCGTGAAATGGTCCGACTGGACCGAGAATTCCCGCAGCATTGACGAGCACGTCGATTGATTTGAATTTTTTATAAATAGCGGCGACAATCTTTTTTGTTCTTTGCTCGTCGGTAACGTTGAGTTGATATGCAAAGCATTCACCGATCTCTGCGATTCGATTCCGTGCTTCGGCAAGCATTTTTTTATTTCGAGCGAGAAAGATGACTATATCTCCTTCTGTTGCAAATTTTTTGGCGACTGCAGTGCTGAGTCCGCCGCAGCCGGTTATCAGTATTATTTTTCTGGTTTTTAGCATAGGGATAGTATATCTTTGCCCGCTGACATTCTCAAGGTTGTGTAAAACAAAATTAGAGGTATAATTTTGCAGTGGCTACAGATTCTCTCAAGAAAACAGCAAATAAAATGAAGTATTTAGTAACCGGAGGAGCGGGATTCATCGGCTCGCATATTGTTGATTATATTCTTGCACATGGAGACAAGGTCGTTGTGTATGATAATTTTTCGACAGGAAAAAAATCGTTCATCCAGCACCATAAAAACGATACCAATTTTACTTTAGTGGAAGGCGATGTTCTCGATACAAAGAAACTATCCAAATCCATGAAGGGGGTTGACTTTGTTTTTCATATGGCTGCACATGCAGACGTACGTTCAGGTTTTAACGATCATTCCATCGACCATACTCAGAATCTCGAAGGCACCCAATCCGTTCTCGAAGCTATGTTTGCAAATGGTGTGAAAAAAATCGCTTTTGCTTCTACTTCATCGATATATGGCGACGCGGAAATCCATCCGACTCCTGAAAATAGTCCGATGAATCCGACATCGCTCTATGGGGCTACAAAAGCGGCTTGTGAGCACTATATTCACGCATATGCGACCTATTATGACTGGGATGTCTATATATTCCGGTTCGTTTCATTTATCGGAGAGAGATACACGCACGGCATTATTGTCGATATTTTGAAAAAACTAAAAGATAATCCGAAGGAGATTGATCTTCTTTCAGATGGAACACCAAGAAAATCTTCGATATATGTCCTCGATGGTGTATCCGCAATGTTTATTGGTATTAAAAAAGCAAAAGACAAGATAAATGTCATTAATATCGGACACGATGATATTCTGTCGGTAAATGAAATTGTTGATATTATTCTCGAAGCGGCGCAAAGCACTGTGAAAAAGAAATATCAAGGAGGTAATCGGGGTTGGAAAGGGGATAATAACTTTGTGCACTTATCAAATGAAAAACTAAAAACATTTGGATGGAAGCCGAACTTAAGTTTTAAAGATGGCATACGGAAAACGGTTGAATGGATTCTTTTGCACCCCACTTCTTAACATGTTATACTTTACCCATAGAAGCTAACATATAAATACCATGAAAACTGTATCAATATATTCAACTCCGACCTGCGTTTACTGTAATGCTGCAAAGGACTATTTCAAGGCGAATAATGTCACTTACACTGAATTCAACGTGGCCTCTGATTTGGAGAGGCGCAAGGAAATGATAGACAAGACGGGCCAGATGGGTGTTCCGGTCATTGCTATCGGCGATGAAATTGTCGTCGGTTTCGATCAGGACAAGATCGCGGAATTGCTCGCCGCTAAATAGTCCTCGTAGTTCAATGGATAGAACAGGCCCGTCCTAAGGGTCTGATGTCGGTCCGATTCCGGCCGAGGGCACTTTTATGTTGATATGCCTTTATTTTTTAGGCCTTTTCTGCTAGACTATTTCGGTATGACTCCCGAAGAAAGAGAGCTCCTGCATCACGTTGCGGAGCTTGCCGAAGAAAATAATACCCTTTTAAGAAAGACCATCCGACGCGGAAGGATCGGGGCGATTTTCCACTTTCTCTATTGGTTGGTCATTATCGGTATATCGGTCGTCACGTATTATTATATTCAACCATACGTCGAAAAAATGATTCCGGTTCTCAATACGGCGATCAATGAAATCAATGCCGCGAAAAGTTTGTAACCAACATGCCAAGGTAGCTCAGTTGGTAGAGCATTCCCCTGAAGAGGGAAGGGTCACCAGTTCGATCCTGGTCCTTGGCACCATATAAAAAACGCACTTTTTAGTGCGTTTTTGTTTTATCTATAAAGCTTTTACCTTCAATTTTGTCTGGCGGTGTTTGTCGATTTTCGGCAATTTGATGATCAGAAGGCCGTGACTTTCGATGGCCTCGGCTTCTTCCACTTCGATTTCTTCGGGAAGGGTAATTGTGCGCGAGAATGAACCCCAGTACAATTCGCGGATAAAATAATCTTCGTCATGTGCAGCGCGGTCCTCTTCGCGATGACCGGCAATTGTGACAATATCACGTGCGATTGAAATGTCGAGATCTTCTGGGTGAACTCCGGCAATCATGGTTTTAATGACAATTGTGTCGGCTGTTTGGAACACGTCGACGGTCAGTTCAGCGTCTTTTTCTTCGTCGGCCCATGAATCTTCGCCTATGGCGTTTTTATTGGAGAGTGTTGCAGCGTTTTTTGCGGAGCTTTTCGTTCCAATTTTTTTTGTTTCAAAATGCTGTGTATCCTCGTCATTGTCGTCGAGTTTTACCGCACCGGTCAATCTTTCAAAAAATGATTTTTTCGCCATATGTTTTTTATTAATAATTATTTTTAAGCTTTTATTTGTTTATTGGCGGCTGCGGGATTTTTCTTTGTGTCGTTGTGTCGTAATTCAACACCTTTTGCTTCTTGAAAAAGAATAAAGAGAACGATGACTCCTGCCCAGACCCACGTATAGACCTTGAGCGTATCTGTTGGGTTGCTGTTAATTATAGCTAAATCAAAAGCGGCATGCAATGACACTGCAACAGCTAAACCAACCACAAGAGAGAGGAATTTGATAAATTTTCCATGGTAATAAGTCGCCGCAATCATAAATCCGACGGAACCAGAAGCAATGATATGCAAAAGCGTCGAACCAATGAAGCGCAAATTGCCTGTTATGATTGCCGCAAGAATATTGTTTGTGTTTGAATTAACGATACCCAACAAAAACAATGTATTTTCCATAGCTGCAAAACCAAGAGCAACAGTTACCATATATATCATAGCATCAACAGGTTCGAACATTTTTCTTGACCAAAAAACCAAAACAAATGCCGCGCCAAATTTTACAAATTCTTCAATCACGGCAACCCCTATATATTGATAGTTTGCATTTGGAAAAATATTTTGATTGAGCCATTCAAAGGGGATGGCGATAAAAACAACACCCATACCGAGAAGAAAACATGCAGCAAGCGTTTTGCGGGGTTCATCATGAAGATTGTCTTCTTTGAGCCAAAACCAAAGCCACAAAAATGAAGGGAGCATTCCCGCAATAATCCCGTATATAATTGGTATAGAATTGTTCAGTTGCATGGGATTAGCATATCAAATATGCCCCAAGTATATCACAACGATAGATTGCCGGATGCTGAGATTTCGCTGGTATTAGCCGTATTAGTAATTTTTTTTTCCGATTTCAAGGCTCCGACAAGTGCAATCATGAGAGCATTATCTCCCGAAACTCCGTTTGGAGGTAAAAAAAGTGGTATGGAATTTTCGCGTGTTAATTGTTCGAGAGCTTCACGTATGTGCGTGTTTGCAGTGACGCCGCCGCCAGCGATGAGACTTTGTGCAGTATGCGTTTCAATTGCTTGTGCGGTTTTTTTAATTAAAACTTCGGTCACAGCGTCTTCAAATTCTCGTGAAATTTCCTGTTTCATTTTTTCCGTAAGACCATGATCTGATGTTTCTCCGGCTGCGTTTTTTTTATGTTTCATGGTGACGTTTTTGTCGGTTTTTCGGATTTCATATAATACTGCGGTTTTTAATCCTGAAAATGAAAAATCGAGGTCTTTTGAATGAAGCATTGGTCGTGGCAGGCGAAGTGATGTGTGTGTTGTATCAGTATCCGGATTAGTATTTGATGCAGTATTTAATTTTTTCTCACGGGCAAGTTTGGCGAGTTCACTGACTCGTGGACCACCGGGATAGGGAAGGCCGAGAAGTCGCGCCACTTTGTCGAAAGCTTCGCCGACAGCATCGTCTTTCGTGCAGCCGATAACTTCATATTCTGCAGGTTTGTTGTTTGTGCCAATATTTTTGATTAAAACTAATTCGGTGTGTCCGCCGGATATGAGAAGAGCTATCGTCGGTAGTGGTGCGTCGAGTAAAGGTGCAAATGTTGGCGACGGTGCGCCCGATTTTAAAAGCGACCCGAGAATGTGGCCTTCCATATGATTGACGCCGACGACGGGAATGTTTAATTCAGCGCCAAGTTTGTTGGCATAATCAATTCCAACACGCAATGCCGGTTCAAGTCCGGGGCCGCGCGTCACTGCGATGCGGTCGATTTTCAATGCGCCCGATGTTACTTTTTCGGCATTTTTTCCGAGCACTTGTTCCATGAGGATCGGCAAATTTTTCTCGTGCTCACGTTTCGCCATCATAGGGAAGACACCACCATACTGCGCGTGCAAATCAGCCTGCGAATGAATCATATTTTTGATAATGCGATATTCGATTGTCTCCGCGCCGGTTTTTTTGTATGTTACCGAACGCGTTTCAAGAACGCAGACCGCCGTCTCGTCACAACTTGTTTCAATGCCAAGAGTTATCATATTTTTTAAGTGATGAAAATGATGATGAAGCGAGTGCGCGATACAGGATTCGAACCTGTGACCTACCCCACGTCAAGGGGTCGCTCTACCAACTGAGCTAACCGCGCATTGTAATACTTTCGATATTTACCAAAACAGTTAACCGCGCATATACTGAGCAAATCAATTCATCCAGAATATACTGATTTTGCCTGATTTGCAATGGTTTCGTGGTGTTACTTTACAAATATAATATTTCATGCTAGTGTGATTATAGCAGGTATCCGGACACTTTTGTTCGAGCCTAAAATTGAAGGAGGAATTGAAAATGAAAAAAATTTTGATAGTTGCGCGATTTCCCGAAGTCGCTCAGTGGTTGAAGAAAATCATGGAAATTATTTTTGATGTTTGTCGGGTGGACACGTGTAGCAGCTTGGATGAAGCCATACGGCTTATTAAAGCCAAGCCGTATGATTTGGTCATCACTGATTATAATCTCAATCAGCCGGAGCAAGGAGCTCTTGTAGGTCATACAGCGAAGATTGTTGATCCCGCAACAAAAGTAATTGTCATGAACTCACATGTTGGCGATGGGGAAAACATTAGAATTCTTAGCAACGCCGACAAGTATATCAGTAAACCCTTTCCACTACTGCCTGAGTTTCGGGTGTTGATTAATGAGTTGATTCCCTTATCGGAATGAAGATCGTCGGTTTCAATAACACCCTGTCTTGCGACGGGGTGTTTTTTTGTAAAAACCCCCGCGCGGGCGGGGATTTATGATGGTTTCGTTTTCATCTTTGGGAGCAAAACGGGATTGCGGATTCGTTGTAAATAGTGAATTTCCAGCCGTTCTCGTTTTTTTCAAAGCCGGTATTTTCGCCGACACTCGCGTGCATTTTTTTGAGAGCTTCCAAGATATTCTCGGTCACATCCACACCGTAAAGATTTGAAGGGATAAGAACGACCGTGTTAATTCCTTCAGTTGAATTTGTGCTTGCTGTATTGACCAGACCTTCAACCGTGAGCAGGATGGTCATTTCAGTGTCGCCTAGGTTTTTAGGGCGTACCATTCCTTGACGTAAGGGCATAAAATCCTTTCGTTTGCAGGGTTATTTTTTAGAAAAAGTGGATCATACACACTCATGTAGTCCGTGGGAATGATAGTATAATGCAGGTCTTTTGTCTATGAGATTTTTTAGATATTGGTACTAGCGGAAAGGGAGGGATTCGAACCCTCGAGGAGCTTTCGCCCCTGCCGGTTTTCGAAACCGGTACATTCGACCACTCTGTCACCTTTCCGTGAAGCTTCACGTTACCATATCGCGCGCGATTTTTGAAGCTTATTTTCGACTTATTTTTTGCCAAAAATCGCTAAAACTGCTATAGTGTTTTTGTTCAAAAGTGCTAATTCGGCCCCATCGTCTATCGGTTAGGACAGCGGGTTTTCAATCCGTTAAGCAGAGTTCGACTCTCTGTGGGGTCACAACGGTATTTTACGTTGATAAATATAGGTTTTGAAAATACCCAACAGGGATGTTCGTAAATTTTACGGCATGCGACAATTTTATGTGCTAATATTTACTCATCATGCTTACAAGGATATTATTATTTTTTGTCTCAATTGTTGTTGCGTTTTTTGTGGAATCTTATTCTCTAACAAAAATCTATGCATTTCCTAGTGTGTACCCAACATCGGGGTTTCTGCAAAGTACAACTTTTTATCAGTGGACACCTTTTGCTGTTGGAGCGATAACAATCTTTGTCATTTATATTTTACTATCTAAGGTAACCAATCGAATTAATTTTAGTTGGTGGAAATATATTATTTTTTTCTTAATTCCTTATGTTATAGTTACAATACTCGTTGCCACATTTACTTCATATTTGTATATGGTTAATTAGAGATTGAAGTTCTTTGGTGGCGGCCTTAATACAATCTTTTTGTTTTATCAGTTCTGAAAGCCACGCTGTAGGGTCACATCGTCATTTTAGGTTGATAAATATAAGTTCTGGAAACACCAAACGGAGAGTGTTCAGAACTATGCGAGATGATATAATCATTTTATGAAAAATAATCAAATGTCTGGGTTATCGAAGTGTCTTTTCTTTCAGCTTGCAGGTGCAATATTTTATTTCGCTATCGTTTTATTTGCGGGATTTAAGGATGTTGGCATATTGTTTTCAGTTGGAATTATTTTGGCCATCTTAGGCTTAACGGGAATTATCATCACAATTCCTTCACTGACAAAAGGAATACTGCTTGAATTCAAAGGCTCAAAATTTAACAGACTCTTTTATACAGAATTAGTCTTAGGTATTTTGTTTATTCTAGCTAATTTTCTTTTTGCTTAATTAAATCTGTCAGCTCGTTTATTGATGTTTTGATATTGTCTCTGTAAGTTAAAAGTTCGGACAGCCAGTCGCTGCGGTCACCAAACATGGGCTTTAGCCCAACATTTAGAAAAACCGCTCTATTGAGGGTTTTTTCTTTTGCCTAAAAGTTCGAGGATTTAGTGATTCTTGCCGGGAGTCGAACTTCGATGATTATGCGGCTCTATTGCATCAAGTATCTTGTCCAAAGTTCAAAGTATGTGTTCTCTGTTGATAACTTCCTTATCAATTTCTGTGGGGGGGTATAATGACAAGGGTTATTATAATTATTTAATTTAATCAATATTTTATGAATGCCATTATTCAGCCACTTGATGCAATTTTCGGTAAAAAGCTTCCTCAATTACCAGTTAGCTTGAAGGAATTGATTGTGAAAGGAGCTCCTTGGTTAGTTATCATCGGGTTGATAGTTACAGCTTTTTCTCTCCTCGCGATTATTCCCTTGGTTATGGGCTTTGCTACCATCGCTGTTTATGGCGCATACGGCTCTATGACAGGCCTGTTTATCGGCCTCATCATTGCCATTATTGTAGGAATCTTAGAACTTCTCGCTGTGCCGGGGCTTTTTAAAAAGACAAATGCAGGCTGGAATTTTGCCTTCTACGCCGAGATTGTTTCGTTGATCGGCATGCTTATCTCTTTCAACATCGTAAGCCTTATCATCAGCGGACTCATTGGCTTCTATATCTTGTTCCAGATCCGACCATACTACACCGGTGCTGCTTTAATTGGTTCAGCACCTACAACTCCTCCTCTATCCTAGTGGTTTCTAACTAAGAATAAATATGAAAACGAATATAAATACGCAAAGAGGTTCCGCTGCTCTCTGGATCATAGTTGCGGTCGTCGTGGTCCTCGGGACAGGCGGGTATCTGTATTTGAAGAACAGTCAGATACCAAGTGGTGTTGCTCCCGTTGAGAATTCTGTTCCGACAGATAAGTCGACCAGCGCAAACAATTCAAACACTTCAATTCCACAGCAAACCACTACGCAATCTTCACCGAATAACCTCTCCAATTTGAATTGTGGTCAAATTCTTCCTGTCAGTTTTCTTCAAAATAACTTTCCGTCAGTGCAGTTTACTGCTAGTAGTGACATGAGTGGTGATGGTTTATCTTGTGCTTACATTGGAGGACTTGATAATAAAAATAATTCATACACATTTGCTTTGGCAATAAGTGCAAATTCTAAGGATACTGATTATGTATCAACAATAATTGAAAGCCAGAATATGGTTAAAAATTCTGGTGGACCATTTCTAAATTGTGTGATAGTTAATATCGGATTTAATTCCGCAGAGTGTTCAAGTGCTAGTATAGATCTCAAAGTCTTTGATACATCCTTTGTAACATCAAATGGGAAATATAGTGTTACGATGACTTTATTGAGTCCATTGAGTCCTAGTGATCAGAAACTAATATCAGAAAAAGTAGCAAAAGTGGTTGATTCAAATCTTTCTTCTGATTAATCAAACCATTAAAACCACAACCACACAAAAAGGTTCCGCAGCGCTATGGATTATTATCGCAGTCGTTATCTAAGGCTCAGGCAGAACAGATAGCAAAATTAGTTGCAGCTAAGATGTGATCTCAAATCAACAACCCAGATGCAGAGCATCGGTGGCTGATAAGCTGTAGGTCTTTTCATTAAGCTAGTCGGTAGGGTCACAACGAATTTTTGTGTTATAATTTTGTTCGAAGACGTATTACCAATAAAAATTAAATAATATGAAAACATTAACATGTGCGCAAATGGGCGGTCCGTGCGATGCGAAAATTACAGGCGCGACGACTGATGAAATGTTGGCTAATGCCATGAAACATCTTGAAACGGCGCATCCGGACAGGGCGGTTCAAGTAAAGGCTACACCTGAAAACGATCCAATGATGGTCGCATGGATGGCGAAATTCAAGAATGATTTTGATGCGGCTCCGGAGATGTAATCGTCTCTGCGAAAGACTTTACAAAACATTAAAAAAGATTTATCGCCGAAATTTTATCAAAATTTTAGTATTTCTTGAGCGAAATTTGATTGGGTATGCGGTAGACTGGTTGGGTGAATATTCATCGAGACATAAAAAAATTTGTATTCGGGGCAATTTTATTGATATGCATGGCGCTATTCATGAAGTTTTGTCTTGTTCCTGCGTTACAAAATACTTCATTTGTTTCATCCGGCGGGAATCATTTTGCGGGGGATTCGTATACATTGAATGCTTGGAAATATGCCGATCTGGTGCAGAGCGATGTTTTGTATCCGGTCGTGCGCGATATTGACGGTGATACGATTGTGGTTGCTGTTTCTGGACATGACATTACTGTGCGGTTGATTGGTGCAGATACGCCGGAGACCGTCGACCCGCGAAAACCGGTTGAATGTTATGGACCAGAAGCTTCAGCCGAGGCGAAGAGGATTTTCGGAGAACGGATTGGCGACGCTACCTCGACGGGAGTTTCGGTATATCTCGACAAGGATCCGACAAAAGGCGATTACGACAAATATGGTCGATTGTTGGCGTATGTTCGTTTGCCGCAGGGTATTGTTCCGGCCGAAATTGCGGATAGTGAGGGCGATGATGGTGCTTTGGCTACAACCACCGATTTGTATAATGAATACATGATTGTGCAGGGTTTTGCCCATGAATATACGTTTTTGAATCAGCCATACAAATATCAGGCGCAATTTAAAGCCGACGAGGCTGCTGCGAAAAAAGCCCGAGTGGGCCTGTGGGGAAAATGTCCAGCGAACGGGGATTAGTTTTTGCTGTTATTTAAACTGATATAGATGTCCTCGAGAGCTTTTACGGCGTCGCCGGCGGCGATGTTGTTTTGATGGTAAATGCCGTCGGTACAGTCACCCGCGGCCCAGATGCCGGCAACGGACGTGCGTTGATTTCGCGGATCGGTCACAACATTGTCGTATGTGTTCAGTTGCACGAGATCTTTGACGAATTCAGTCGTCGGAACAGAGCCGATTTCAACGAAAATGCCTGTTACAGCGACTGTGATATCCTGATTTGTTTTTGTATCGGTATATATGAAGCTGGTAACAAATTTGTCGCCTTTTACTTCTTTTGGTACAGCATTGAGAATAATTTTTGCTTTTGGATGCGCGGTTACTGATGCGACGGTCGAAGGGTCGGCGCGGAGATTCTCGCTTCGATTGAGCAATGTGACGCTTTTACAGTATGCTAGGAGTTGCGCGGCGCTTTCGAAGCCGGCATTTCCGCCGCCAACAACAACGACGTCTTGGTCAGCATACAATGGTCCGTCACATGATGCGCAATAGGTCAGGCCTTTGTGTTCGAATGTGTCTGCGCCAGGGACATCGAGTTTTCGGCGATGACTTCCTGCTGCGAGAAGTACGGCGTGGGCTTCGTATGTATTTGCGCCAGTTTTTTTATTTGTAGTTATGGTAAAGAGTGGTTTTTCCGAAGTATATCCCGCAGATTTTGAAACGAGTTGACATAATTCGCCAGTTTTAATGTCGAGTATTGGTTGGCCGTCGGTACCATTGGCATATGCGCGCAGATGAGCTTCGAGATTTTTGGCAAGAGTTAGTCCCGGAATTTTTACTGTGCCGATCCAGTTTTCGATCCCTTCGGAAACAGTGCTTTGTCCGCCGAAATCGCCTGTAATGAAGACAGTGCGCAATCGTTTACGCGAAGCATATACGCCCGCGGCAACGCCAGCCGGACCACCACCGATAATTGCGAGATCGTAAATCATAATGGCGTATATTATATCAGAAAAAAAGCAGAAAAGAAAAACTGGCGATAATTGCCAGTTTTTCTTTATTTAATTTTGCTTCGTCGGAGAAATGCCGGAACCGCACCCCAATCGTCGTCATCGTCTTTAACTGGAGACTTGGTAGTTGCTGGGACATCTTTTGTATCTTTTATCGAAGGAGATTCAGTGCGTTCAGCTCGGGTATTTGAAGTCGGCGCTGAGGACATTGAATTGAAGATTTTACCGCGCTTGTCTGTTGAAGTTGAAGAGCGGAGTTCGTTTGAAGCACCGTTTGCGTTTGCTCCGCTGATGAATGCGCTCGATTCAGGGAAACCAGCAGCAATAACCGTTATTTTGATTTCGTTTTTCTTGAGCTTGTCGTCGCGGACTGTACCAAAGATGACTTTTGCCTGTGGGTCGATTGATTCAGTGATGACTTTTGCAGCATCCTGAATTTCAAACATTGTGAGGTCTTCGCCACCAGCAATAGAAAAGAGAACTCCGCGTGCGCCGGTAATTGAAACGTCGAGAAGTGGGGAGTTGATAGCCATTTTTGCAGCTTCGACTGCGCGATTTTCACCGGCGGCCGATCCGATACCCATGAGTGCAGGCCCTGAATTTTCCATGACCGCGCGAATGTCGGCAAAGTCGATATTGATGAGTCCAGGTGTTGTTATCAAATCGGAAATACCTTCGACAGCTTGTCGCAAAATTTCATCGCACATTGCGAAAGCATTTTTAACAGTTGTGTTTTTTTCGATTGTCGAGAGAAGTCGGTCGTTTGGAATAACGATAATTGCATCGACTTCTTTGCGAAGTTCATCGAGAGCAGTTTCAGCGATTTTTGAGCGCTGTTGACCTTCGAAATAGAAAGGTTTGGTGACAACGGCCACAGTCAACGCACCGAGCTCTTTTGCTGTACGTGCGACTGATGGTGAAGCACCAGAACATGTTCCACCACCCAATCCTCCAGCAATAAAAATCATGTCAGAGCCTTTAATTGCTTCTTGGATGTCCTCTTTTGATTCTTCGACTGCGCGTTTGCCGATTTCAGGATTCATTCCCGTACCGAGACCGCGAGTCAAATTTTTACCGATATGAATTCGTTTTTTTGCGAGAGAATGATGGAGATCCTGTGAGTCTGTATTAATTGCAATGAAATCAACCCCTTTGACCTTTGAATTGATCATGTGGTTAACTGCATTTTTTCCCGAGCCTCCGATTCCGAGGACTTTGATGCGAGCAAAAGCTTCTATTTCAGGTGTGATGTTGGGCATATTAATACAGCTATGTCTGGCGACGCCCAGAATGTTTTGATGGGCGCCTAATGTCGCAGTTTAATCTCTACAACTTTGGCCAAACGCTAGTTGAGTACAATAATATCAAAGTGTTTAATAAAAGGAAAGGGGTGTATGTTATGGTAAAAATTGTCGTACCCAGTTGGTGAAGCTTTTGACAGCTGTTCCGGCCGCGCGGGTGCCCGAACCACCGACGGTATCGGCACCTTCAGCGGATGCTCCGAATATGCAAAGTCCATAAGCCACAGCCCATGTTGCGTCGCGATAGGTTTGTTTGTCTCGGATGCGTTCAGTCCCGCCGCGTTCAGTCGAAGATTTTTCCGTAGAACCTGTCGTTTTGTCCGAAGCAGGAGTTTTACCGCCCGCACCCGTGACCCGCTCTTGCCAATGAATGCTACCGACACGTGACGGTAATCGCAATGATGCGCGCGCCAAATCTTCAATTGTGCCGAGTCCCGCGCCGCCGCCGGTGATAATAATTCCAGCCGGCAATAAACCGCTGCGGCTGATTTTTTTTAAATGCGCATCAATCAATTCGAAAATGTCCGACAAACGCGCTTCGATAATTTCTTCTAATTTTTTGCGTGGATATGAACCGCCAGTGATGGCTCCGATTTTGACTTGTTCAGCTTCTTCGAGGGGAACTTTTAAACCGAGAGCGATGTCGTTGGTAATGTCAGTTGATCCGATTGGGAAAATTTCGAGTGAAATCGGCATATTATTTTCGAAAACTGCAATTGAAACCGTTTCTGCTCCGATATTCGCCAAAATACAGCCGGCAATTTTTTGTGTTTTTGAAAGAGTAACGAGACCGGCAGCAACGGGCGCGGCCATGACGTCCTGAACGCGGACGCCAGCTTCTTCAATCGTAGCGATTAAATCATTTAAATGTCGCTCGAGACAAGTGATGAAAAGAGTCTTGACTTCAAGTTTGCTCGCCTTCATTCCTTCGGGATTGCCGAGCACAGGTCTGCCGTCGATTTTATACGACAACGGAATTTCATGGAGAATTTTTCGGTTGACGGTGACAGATGAAGGTAAATCTTTGCGGCATTGATCAGTCAATTTTTGTATATCAAGAGCGCTGATTTCAGAATCGGCGCGCGATACAATAATAGATGAGGTTGAAGTAAAACTGCTGACTCCTACACCACCGACTGAAACGAAAGCACGTTTTACTTTTACATCAGCGCGACGTTCAGCTTCATCGAGAGCCGCACGAACGCTTTTTGCGACTTCGCGAACATTAGTAATATATCCGTGGCGAAGGCCACGAGATTCAGCTGTGCCTGTGCCGATGACTTTTGGGTAGCTGCCGTCCTCACCAGTCGCTGAAATGACCACCTTTACATGATAGGTTCCGATATCGATTCCGGTGATGGTTTGAAGGCGTGACATGTGGCGTTAAGCGCCCGACCCAGATTCGACTAAATCTTAAATCGCTTTCTAAATTGGGCTTCTATACGTTCCATTGTACTACTATGATCGAATCCTTTCAAATGGACACAACCGTGGATAAAAAGGAAGAGCAGGAAATTTTCGTATGTTCGGTCAAATTTTAATGATTCTTTTTTTGTTTCGCTTAAACAGATGTACATTTCGCCGTCAGTTTTGGAAAGTGGAAAGCTCAAAATGTCGGTCGTCTTTTCGATGCCACGATGAGTACTATTTAATTTTTTCATATGTGCCGCGGATACAATGGCCAGCGACAGTTCATAATTGGAACCGAGAATTTCGTCAGTTATTTTTTTCAGCATCGAAAAAGCCAAGCGCGGGAGCTTGGCTTTTGTTGTGTTTGAAATCGAGAGCATTTTGAAATTAAGGGAGAAGCGGCGATTGTTGCCGCGAAACGATTGAATTATCGTGTGAATCGCGCAGGTTTTTCAGGCATTTTTCCAAGCTTGATCAATTCTTTGATATTTTCTTTGCGTTTGATGCCTTCGAGAGTTTTCATCTTCACCTTGTATGGAGAAAGAAC
>Ga0302280_1000426_pt1 | contig 37362 bp, 59 predicted proteins | sample III_Fen_E1_1_FD_198771 | JGI IMG/M metagenome (GOLD analysis project Ga0302280, IMG submission 198771) | Peat permafrost microbial communities from Stordalen Mire near Abisko, Sweden - III_Fen_E1_1 | ecosystem: Environmental > Terrestrial > Soil > Wetlands > Permafrost | place: Sweden: Abisko... | reverse complement strand
TCGGCGTTACTTGATTAGTCATTTTTTCTTCCCTCTTTTCTTTGTGGAGTTGTTAGATTAATTGTAAATACTTCGATTCAGTCCACCATGCCATATTTTTAACTGTCATGGCATTGCCCCATTTACCTGAATGAGTCTTTTTATATTTATTAAAGGCAGATTCCCCGAACTGTATCATGTAAGCGTCTTGATAACATGAAAATTTACTCTGCCTATTAATAACCGTTCCCTCTTCCCCTTGAATAGACTTGTATAAATCGCTGGTGTATCCTTCTGGTTCCGTAATGTTAATTTTTACTCGTGTGCCTGGTGTTAGTTCTGTGATAGTGTTTTCCATTTTCCCCCCTTAGTTATGCCATTTCTGGCGGTTAATTCTTTCCTTACTTACAATTATATTATAGCATATTATATTTCATTGTCCAGTACTATTTTATTATATTATGTTATATTGTCGAAGGATAGAAGATAATAATAAATAACACCATTTATTTCAAATTATTAGTATTTTAATATTGCAACACATTGATATTAATTGATTTATGACAATAACACTATTTTTTTTATTATAGTGTTATTTGTAACATATTGAAATTAATATTTTTATGATAATACATAACGCTAATAACGCTATTATAACGCTTTTTAAACCATTGTACTCTCTCCAATATATTATACCCTCCCTTCTTCTTGTTTAAAAAAATAGTGTTATATGTGTTATTAGTGTTATGCTCTTATATAATAGATAACGCAATTTGTTGAATTTAACATGATTGTGTTATAAGTGTTGAGTATATATATACATAGTATAGACAAAACCCTATTGAATCAATAGACTATACACTTATTAACACCTGTGCATAACCTGTGGATAGTCGCACGTACTACACTGGCATTGGTGCATGTATTGATGCACGTACTGGCTATGTGATGGAGAGGTATGATTGGCACGTGATACACTGTTGATGCTATAGGGATTGCTTGCGGTAGGATAGGCAAGGCTTCGTTATTGTATGTTAGTTAGTGTATATGTATCATTTTTTGAACGAGGCCAAGCTAGCAAGTGAAAGGGGGGATAGTGGAGGAAGTGGTTGAGTAGGACTGTCTCTAAAATTTCCTACAAAATTTGACTTAAAATATTTTGGGTGGTATACTGATCGTATGGATAACTCTCCTGCCGAAATAATCTCTACCAAAGAACAGAAAATGGCCTCTGTAGGATTAACTCGTGAAAAGGCATATTCTAAGTTAGTAGAAATGCACAGCGCACAAACGATGACATTAGATAAGTTTGGTGGCGAGCATTTTGCGCCTGACAACTCGACGCAGTTAAGAGCTGCTGAGATGCTGTTAAAGATGACGGGGGATATTAAGCCAGAGAACTATACGGAAAATAAAATAGTGAATATAAGCATAAGCAATGATAAGTTCGATACTATGGTTAAGTGGGTTAAAGACATGACGGCGCAATTGGCTTCGTTAAAGGTTAGCGGTCAGCAGACGGGCGAGATTATAGATGTTCAAGCACAATAGAGACAATAAATCTAAGTGGATAGGATTGTTAGTTGATCCGTTATGCCAAGATTATGAATCTACTGGTATACGAGGTGATGAAAGATGTTATGATCTACCCTGGCACTTTGATGCAAATTTTATTAATAGAAGTAGAACTATGCAAGAATTTTTTTATGAGAATATAGATGTCGTCGCAGAATAAAATATACCCGTTACTGGAAACCGAACCAATCATCTGGGCGCTAATTTACTTCCCTCATCACCTTCGAGACAGATCTCCATACTTCCACCAACTCCTAATAAAAGAATCAATGGCGCATAAGTTCTTTGCGGTGCAGGCTCCTCGTGGATCGGCGAAATCTACGATACTGGCATTTGTAAAGATAACGCACGCCATATGTTTTAAGCGCAAACGCTTTATCGTAATTATACAGAACACCTATAAGAAAGCAGTTGGTACATTAGAGGGGATCAAAGATGAGATTCGATGGAATGAGCAGCTTAGGGCGGATTTTGGTATCACACTTGAGAAGGACGCAGAGGGGGATACGATATTTAGAAGTCGAGATGGCTTTAGAACTAGAATTCTCTGCAAGGGGGTTGAGCAGATCGGTTCTATACGAGGCGAAAAATTTGGCGCATACCGCCCTGACTACATACTGGGAGACGATATGGAAGATGACGAAATGGTTAAGTCATCGGAACGTCGTCAGTCGCTGAAGGAACTATATGATAATGCTCTAATTCCCGCCGGAGATATTAAAAATCTTGATGTGGATATTATTGGAACAATATTGCATGATGATGGTCTGATGGCAAAGCTGGTTAGTGATAATGAATATACGGAATATCGCAAATTATTTTTTAAGGCGAGATTTGATAATAAGGTTACTGGATCTAAGGAATCGTTATGGCCGGAACGCTGGACTGTTGAAGATTTGAATGAGATGGAGAGATTGAAGCCCGAAGCATTCGCAAAAGAAATGCAGGGCGATCCGTCGTCGGGGTCGCTAGAGACAATACGGCGTGAGGACTTTAGGCAATGGGGGATTGTGGAAAATCAGGCGGTGCTATATGATGGAGATGGCGCAGTTTTGGCTCGCTGGAATCTGCGTGATTGTCGTGCTGGTGTTGGTATTGATTTAGCCTGGGAGGATAAGAAGGCTAATGACTTTGCAGCGATAACACCTGGGTTGATCACGCCCGCTAATGACCTATTGATCGACACGTACATATTTAAACGGGGGCTAAGGCCGGATGAGTTTGAGCAGATTGTGTTTGATATGAATGCTCGGTATGAAGCGATGACAGGTAAAAGGGTATGCTTTGGATTTGAAAAGGCGATGTTGGAAAAGCTTATGAAGTGGTTCTTGAAAGAAGCGATGAAGCGTACAGGTAAATACTTGTGGTTCAAGGACATTGCATGGGGGACGACGGATAAGGTTGCTCGTATAATGTTTCGTTTGGCGAATAGGTATTCGCAACACTCTATCTATCATCGACGAGGAATGGGGGATTTGGAGAATCAGTTGATACGGTTGCGGTCTGTGGCGCATGATGATCTCGCCGATGCGGTTGCGATGCTTCCTGAGATATTACAGTATTCTCCGACGGTGACTAAGGAGAAGCCTAAGGAAGATGTGTTCAAGTTCTTGCAGAAGCAGACATCTGCGTGGAGAAATAAGAATACTAGAACAAGCAAATATATATTTGGAGCACAACAAAGGCCAAGTGTAATAGATGCAAAAATTGGACTTGTCGCAACAAGTAAAGGTATCTCATTATAAATAGTTTGACACAGATTGCCTATGGTTGTATATTATACCTTGGTACTATAACTAGGAGGATCACATGGGAAAACATAATTCACACGCACCAGAAATTCTAACTCATATCAATGATTCTGAACATGGTCGTGGGGGAGTATTTGAACCAGCTAATGTTCGCAGTGATAGCGCTCATCCAAAAGTTAAACAAGGATGTTATGCTAATGCGGAGTCTGCTGGATCTCGTCAAGAGAAGATGTAAATAAAAATAACACCGACGGCGAAATGAGAAGTCGGTTTAAAATCTAGCGACGGCCATCGCTACCAATAGCTTTAAACGCCTCTACTGTGCACAGGTGCAGTAGGGGCGTTTTTATTGGTAAGGAGAAATTATGAGTATTGTTCAAGGTGGAAGTTTTCTAAACTCAGATGATGCCCAATCATACCTAGATGGTATGTTAGCTGGTTGGAATAGCAATCCTGAAAGCTGTACCTTCAATCAGTATCTTATTAAATATTTGTATAGCCCTACTGAAATGTCTCAAGAACAAGGGATCTGATGGCAAAGAAGCAATTCAAAGGGTACTCAAAGTGGACAGACGCAATTCCTAGAACGAAGCCCGACGGGCGCACTAAGGAATCTGAGGCATTTGAAAAAGACGGCGGTCTGTCTAAGGATCAGATATGGTATCTTAAAAATGAGATACTCATGGCTGAAACTATTAACCGTGAAGAGATTGAGCCGATCATGGCAGAGTCTCTTCAACGTTACATGGGTAAGCACGTTCCTAAATATGGATATAATTGGGACATTATACTTAATGAAGTATATCCAATCGTACAAACAAATCTTCCTGCGATATTCTTTCGCACTCCACGAGCCTTCCTTAAACCACGCAATAAAACCTACATAGCCAAAGTATTCGATCCTGCATCTGGTAAAAAAATAGACACCGAGATGGATTCCCAGAAGTCTGCGAATACGCAGGAAGCTATATTGAACTATGTATTGGAAAAAATAAAGTATAAGAGAGAGACTCGCAAGGTGTTATTGGATGCGTTGCTATTTCCTCATGGTGTTCTGTGGCATGGGTATAAGGGCGATTATGGAATGACAGAGGAGCAATCTATATTCATCGACGACGAGATGGTGTTTGTTAAGCGCCTTTGTCCTGTGCGATTTCTTAAAGATCCAAAAGTTAATTTCTCTAATATTGACGAGGCTCAATGGGTTGGTCGTAAGTTCCAGATGCTACTGTCTGATTTGATTGATGATGATAAGTTGAATGTTGATAAAAATATTGTTAAGGGGTACAAGGGCTTTGGCGATAAGGTTGGAACAGCATCTCTAAACGCTGCTGGTATCAACGGGGTACAATCTATACAAACAGGTGGGGGCGATACAACGCCGTTACTTGGAATGAAAAAGAATTTGCTTGACTTTACGAAAGATGGATTTGCCGATACTCCTTATGCTAACTTCGTTGACGTATATGAAATATATGTTCGTCCGACGAGAAAGCAAAAGAGAGAAGGTAAAAAGGGTAGGATTGTTCTTCTTACCTTTGAACAGGATGAATTACTTCGTGATAATAAGTGGGCTGTAGAGGCTAAAGGGTTTCCTGTTCAGATATTACAGTTTAATGAAATGCCTGATGCAATGTGTGGATTGAATGATGTTGATACATACAAGGCTATTGCTGATCAAAAGAACATTGTTATTAATTTGCAACTTAGAAATGCTCAGGAGAATAGTAAGCTGTATGTTGCATTAGCAATGGGGGGATTGACAGGTGAAGAAAGTATACAAAGAATTCAATCGGGCGACCAAACGATTATCTTATTTGAAGGCGACTCAGTTGCCGGCAAAATGGATGTTAAGTCTGGAGCAGGTGCAGCATCTTCCGAGTTGTACTTAATAGATCAAAGAATTCAGAAAAACCTAGACGACAAATCAGGGGTTACAGATTTAAGAAAAGGGGTCTTGCAAAGCGGTGAAGAATCGGCTACATCCGTCAAAATTAGAGCTGCGAATTCTTCGTCCCGTCCTCAATATCGTCAAGATATTATGAAGGATTTTTTACAAGATTCTTTTTTATATTTAGTGGAATTATTAAAGCAGTATATGCCCGTCGATGAAGCGGTTCGTATTGTTGGGTCTATGGACTTGCAATGGTCGGATAAGCCTACCGAAGAAGAGATTCAGGCTGATGTGGACGTGGAAATTGATGCTATTTCAATGTTACCCGAGTCGCCTGAAGATGAAGTAGCGATGCTTCAACAAGCGATGCAGTTGATGGTAGAAGCATTGACACAGCCAGTCATTATGGAGAAGATCCAGCAAGAGGGAATGAAGTTCAACTTTACTCCTATTATTCAACAAATGCTGAATCGTATGAAGCTTAAAGATCCTTCAATATTTGAAACTATTAAGCCACAAGATTCTATGGGGTATGCTTCTGTTCAGCAGTTAAGATTCGCACAGCAAAATGTGGAAGCTATTATGCACGGTAAGCCTCCACAGCCACCGCAGCCTGGCGATGATCATCAAGCTCAGATTGCAGTGTATCAGCCTATATTACAGTTGTTAGGAGAAGCTGGTCAGCAACAGACACATGCGTTCCAGATGCTTCAACAAGTAATTGCAATACAGTCACAGATGATGCAAGAAGAGCAAGAAAAGAATGCGAATCCTGGTCAGCAGTTGAGGCCTAAGAAACCTGTGAATATATCGGTGGGGAGATAATGGCACTTATACAAATCTCAGATAATGTGCATATAAACACATTGCATATAGATAGTGTCGAGGCTAAGAAAGATAAGACTTGGGTATCCGTTGGAAGCAAATCTTATACAGTGGACATGACTATTCGGGAATTTCTTAACAAGGTTGCTAAGGCAGAACAATCATCTGGGAGTCAGCATTTTGCTGGTTAAATATGCAGATCATAGTGAAGCAATCATATAACCACTTCAATCGTACTCTTAATATGCAGATAAGAAGCAAAGATCACTATGATCGTGTTTGCAAAGAAAGAGGAATGGTATCCTTAGAGCAAGCTCATGAATTAGCTGATCAAGGACGCAAGGATAAGATTAAGCCATATGAGGTTTCTAAAGACTCGGAAGATTTTATTAAATACGCCAATGGTATAAAAGATAAAAATGGAAATTTGAAATTAGGTGATAGGGCAGTTGAAGCATTGATTAAGAAGAAAGCTATTGGAAAAGTAGTTCCTGAATATATGAAATTACCGTCGGCGTATCAACCGAAAGGCGGGTTTAGTTAATGAAGTACGTGGAAGCTCGTCCAGGTTTGAATATATTGAAATCAGACATATCAGTTGTAGAGAAGATTGATGAAATGACTTGTAAGATAATAACTTCCGTCGGTGCATATGAAAGTATATATCCATCATGGAGAATTATGATGTTATTGGAACAACCAGATATTGAAGAACAAATCGCTGTTGATCCTCAGACCCCTGATAGGGCAAATCTGTGGGGGAAGCAGCATTTCGCTGGATAACCGAGATAATCCTGAAAGGACTCTCACATGGCAGACAATGTATCAGTAGCAGAACCAGTAGTTCAGACACCAGTGATAACCGCACCCACACAAGCTTCCGAGCCTGTGGTTACGACTCCTGAACCTGATCTATTGACGAAAGTAAGTCAATTCAAACTACCTGAAGTTCAGGAGAAAATCGAAAATCCTCCTGATCAACCAGAGTTTGCAAACATCACCGATCCTGTTGCAAAGAAGGCAGCAGCAGAGGCAGTTGAGCGTATGCGACGTGGTTTGCAATCGTCTTATGACAAGAAGTTACAGGATGCTCAGGCTTTGGTCAATCAAAGTAAGTCGTGGACACCGCAAAGGATTCAACAAGAACTGTTGACAAATCCAGAGTTCTTGTCCGCAGCTCAAATGATTCAAGGGCAACAAGCTCCTCAAGAAAGACAATTAACGCAGGAAGAATATTCTGCTTTAACTGAATCTGAAAAGAATCAATTAGCTGCTGTACCTCAATTAAAGAATGAGTTATTGCAGATGAGGAATCAAGCGCAACATGAACAATTAATGGTAAGCATTAATCAGAAAGACTTGACATTACGGCAGAAATATGGAGATGACTATAATCCTCAATTAGTCAATGAAGCAGCTCAGAGATTCGGAAAACTGACTCCTGCTGATGCCCGTGAATATATCTTTCTTGCTGATAATGCTTTGAAGATGATTCAGAAAGCGCATGAATTAGGAAAATTAGAAGGTCAAGGAAAATTACAAACAAAAATTAATACGATTACGCCACAAGGATCTACTGTGACAGCGAATGATGTTTTACCTGTTCGCCAAAAAGGTCAGAGTGATCAGGCATACTTTGTTCAGTTAGCACAGTTTAGATTGGCGCAATCTAAGAACCAAAAATAGAAAGTGAGTAAATATGGGACTTTCTCCATCTCCGTATAGTATTCCAACGACAATCAACAGCGTCGTGTTAGCAACATCATTGGCTGATTATCAACCAACGATGGCAGATAACGTTTATAATCACAATGCTTTCTTGCAGATGCTTTCTGCTGAGAAAGATTTGATCGACGGTGGTAACTCCATTGTTCAGCCAATCATAGTCACAAAACAAGATGATGGTGGGTTCTATTTAGGTGCTGACGTATTGAATAACACCCAAAAGAACTTCGCTAATCAAGTGGAATTCTTGTGGCAGAACGCTTACGAGCCTATTCAGTTGACTCGTGACGAAGAACGTCAGAATAGTGGTAGTGAGCATAAGATTTTATCATTGCTTGGCGCTAAAATGAAATCTTCTGAACTTGCTATTGCTGATCGTCTGGAACAAGCATTTAGCACACCAACAGCTAACGCTAATAACTTAATTGATATTAATACCTTGACTTCAACTGGTGCATTAGGTTCTGTTAGCGGTTCTACAGTTACTGCATGGCAAGCTACAGTTGTTACCTCTGGGCCATTCGTTACTCAAGGGTTGAGCGATATGACTACTGGTACATACTTAGTTAGTGCATCAGCGACGGTAGATAATCCTACGCATTACGTTACAACAAAGACAATCTTTCAGAAGTTTGAACAGACCCGTCTTCCGTTGGAACGTATTGCTAATGGCACAACTTCTGCTAACGCAGGATTTGTTAATTTGTCGTTCAAGGGCAAACCTGTGATCTATGGTAACTATATCGCTACTGGCTATATGTATGGTTTGAATATGAACTATATTAAATTAGCAGTTGATACAGCCACCGATATGATCACAACTGATTTTATGACCCCTGTTAATCAAACCGTAAGAGTTGCATATATCTTATGGAGAGGTCAACTTTGGACTGATAATCGTCGTCGTCAATTACAATTAACCTCTATTACATAAAGAAAGGGGTTAAATATGGCAGCATTAACCGTAGCAACAACAGCAACAATATATCGTGAATCATTAGGGTCTTTAACTTTGTTAATGGTTCCATTAGTGGGAAGCACTACTTCTGATACATGGACTTATTCTGCTGGTGCGCCTGTACTATCTTATTGGGCACAACCCAATATTGGTTCTACAAGCACCAGTGTTATAGATGTTACCTTCGTTCAGTCTACAGGCATTTTTAGTTTTAATACTGTAACTAACGATGGGGCATTTACTTTGTTTATTTTAGTACGTACTTAGTTTTCTAATCAGCCTCAATATGTTGACGCATGCAGAGGGGGCTAAAAAAAGGAGTTTCAAATGGCTTTAAACAGTAATTCTTATTATAGCAATTCGATTCAAGGTATTCCTGGGGCAGGCGTTGATGTCAACATTGAAACAGTTGACGCAGCACCACGTTATCCTATGGGGTACATGGTGGAACGTGCCGATGGTAACGTGTATCGGTATTGCCATATTGGTACAGCAACAAACGCTGGTAACTTAGTTGGCCCTTCTACAAATGGTCAATTAACTTACACTGGCGCAGCAGTTATTGCTTCTGCTTCTGCTGTAGTCGTTCCACAGGAATATCCTATTCTTCCTGGTCAAGTTGGTAGCCATTATTTGCAAGTCACAGTTGCAAGTATTGCTGCTAATAAATACCAAGGTGGATATTTAATTACTACTGGCGGTACAGGTTTAGGTCAGACATATCGTATTGTTGGTAATACAGCCACAGGTAATCCAACAACTACTACTTTATATCTTCAATTAAATGAAGCGCTGCAAACGGCAATTACTGTAAGCACAGGTATTATTATTGTTCAGTCTATGTTTACTGACTTGGCAATTTGTCCTACTTCTGCTGCAACTGTTACAGGCGTTCTTATGCAGACCACCACATCCGTTAATCAATGGGGATGGGTTTGCACCAAGGGTATCTGTGGTTGTGCTGAAGATGGTACAAACACTGTAGTCGCTGGTCAGCAAGTCATGGCTTCTGGTGTTGTTTCAGGGGCTTACGCTGCTGTTGCTAAAAGTGGTAGCACATTAGCAACTAACGGTTTACAGAATCCTATTGTTGGATTTAACTATACTGCTGCTGGCGCAACTGGTAACGCTAATCGTCAAGGCGCTATCTTCGTGGAAATGGAATAAGATGAAATCTATCTACATAGGGGTCTGTAAAACTAGGAACGATAAAAGATTTGAAGAATCTTTCCAAAATCTTACAGATTCCCTATGTAGAAAGTATTCTATATGTCAGATGATAGTTAAGGACATGTTCTTGCCTGATGCACAGAACAAGATTACGGCGGATTTTTTACAGGGCGATTACGATTATTTACTTTTACTCGACGACGACCATTGGGGGCACACAGTTGAAATGGTTGAAACGCTAATAAATGCAAATACTTACGTCGCCACTATAAAAACATATTCTCGTCACTATCCATATTCATGCGTCATATTAAAGAGAATACCAAATAATTTAGTTTTGCCTATAGAGACAGGTGAAGGGTACGTTGAATGTGATTTGACTGGATTCCCAATGACGCTTATTTCACGTGGAACATTTAAACATTTAGAACAACCGTATTTTAGACCTTATGAGATTTGTGGTAGAGACTGGAATTCAGATGTTGATTTCTTCTTGCGACTGGGAGAAAAGGGAATTAAGCCTATTGGGTGTTTTCAACATACATTGAACCACGATAAGATTACAGAAGAAAATGTGCAACAATATAGATATGACGAGAGATTTACTGGTAATAATATTGCGAATTGGAGATTATTAAAAGCGTTGGAGAGTGGAACTTTTAAATTAGAGGATTTACCAAAGGAGATATTATGTCATTCGGAGCCATAGGTGTTGTAGATATTCCAACAACAGGAACAAGTGCATATTTATATAGTAGTACAATTACAGACGCTGGTTCTACGGGAGTTGTAATTCCAAAAGGAACAATAGTATTTCATATTCACGTAATATCCTCAGCTACTCCATCAGTTATAAGTATTGCTAATGGAGCAGGTGGGTTACAACGTATAAATATTACAGGCACAGCAAGTAAGGGTGCAGATTTTGATTTTGGAACAAGTGGCATTTCATTTCCATTAGGAGCATATGTTACATACGATAGTAACGCAACTGGTGGAGCAATTACTTGCATGGCAGCACAATTATAAAAATGACTGTGCAATTACGCACATAATCATAAAAGGAGAAAATAACATGGGATCATGGATTAGCGATGAAAAAGGTTTGTGGCATCCTGCTAAGGAGCGTGTTGGATTAAAGAATCTTAGTGGTAAAGAGATTATTGTTGAACAAACCGATATGGATGGCAAGAAGTTTAAAATGAGAGTTCCTGCTGGAGCTGATTATACATATGAAGGGCCAGATCGTTCTGCAATGTATAGTTGGTGGGAAGAGAATGGCAGACCTACTTATGAACAGATTATGGCCATGCCTCAAGGGACAGTAACAATGGGAAGTGATTTTAAAACAAACGATGAGTTTATGAAGCAGTTTAGAATTGCTCGTGAAGCTCATGGGTATCAGAATATGGATGAATATTTAAAGGATCTTGGATTTGACCAGAAGAAGGCTCACGAAACATTCTTAAAGAAAGCTTCCGTTGTTCAGTTGCATGATCTTCCTGATCGTGTTCCTGAGATTAAGAAAGTTGGCGGTGGTGATGATAGGGCTAATTCAGGTAAGAATATTAGGTATGGCGGTTGGGGAGAAGTCCCTGCTGAAGGATTGGTAAAGGCTGGGTAAATAAATGCCAAGTTATACATCCCCTACGGGGTATAGTCCATTCAATGATCAAGTGACAAGCAGTATTAGTCACCCTGTAGGGACGTATTCATATCCATTAACAACATTAGTTGATTATCAAGTTGGTAGCGTACCTGTATATGTAGGGTACGCTATCCCTGGGGCTTCTCAAACAGGAGCATCATGGGCAATTCAGTTTATTCAATATAATGGAAGTAGCGCTGTAGTATCAACAACATGGTCTTCTAATTATATGAATTTTGGCGATATTTGGGCAAATAGAGCAACATTGACATATGCTTAAAAAACTTATTCCTTTATTATTTATATTCCCCTCATTAGCTGGCGCTGTAGCTACTGTAAATCAATCATATACAAATGTTCCGACACAGGTATGTCAGCCAAATGATACAGGCGCTGGGTGTACCGGAGTTGCTGGCGCTAGTTATTGGACGTTATCAGGATCAAATTTATATCCATCATCAACAGCCTATACATTGACAGTAGGAAATCAAACTACTTCATTGGACACATTCACAGTTAATTCTTTATCAGGTGGGGCAACAATCAACTCTGGTACGGCTGGGATTGGCGGTATTGACAGCAATACACAGTTAATGCTTCATTTGAATAATAATGTTACGGATTCATCGCAGAATGCTTTTACAGTGACTAATTCAGGATTTACCTTTGCTAATACGAGTCCTCAATTTACAGGGGTTTATTATGGGGTTTCGTCAAATTACTTGTCAGCTGTACTATCAATTCCACAGAATAATGTTTTCAATTTTGGATCTGGTAATTTCACGATTGACTTTTGGATTAACCCAACAACATTGACAGGTGACACAGATCAAGCAGCATGGCTTAATTATACAAATACCAACAATTATGAAGCACTATTTGTTAATTCAAACGGGTCTTTACAATTTATTGATTATGAAGGTGGAACACAAATTAATTTCTCAACAGGATCAGGTGTATTAACAACTGGTTCTTGGTATCATGTTGCTCTAGTGAGGAATGGATCTAGTTTTGTTATTTATGTTAATGGAGTATCTCAAGGAAACACAACATCAGCTCACACCATTGCTAGCTTTTCAACAGGAGAAGCTATTGGATTTGTTAGTGGCTTTTCAGGTGGAATTGTTGGAAATCTAGGAGAATACCGAGTAAGTAACATAGCACGATGGACAACAGGATTTACACCGCCAGCATCACCATATACCGCAGGATCAAACGGAACGCCAACTCTTACGCTTGCTAATCAAGGCACAGTTTTATCTACTATTAGCACTAGCAGCTCTACTGGAACATTGACGATAAAAAATAATGGAATTTCAGCCGTTGCAATAACCAATTCTGGGAATCTCCAAGGTCAAAATGGTGGTAATTTTAATTATTCAACATTCACCTGTGGCGCAAATGGATATGCTGGAACGCCAGTAACTATAGGAACAACAAACTCATGGACAGTACCTACTGCTGGAAAGATAATCTCATCCACTATCACAGGGGCATTAAGCGCAGGGAATTGCTCTTGCACAATAGATATTTGGAAGACTAATGCAGCAATTCCTACAGTATCCAATACGATCACAGCTTCAGCATTGCCAGCATTGTCAACAGCAACATATAGTCAAAATACTAATCTTTCTGGATGGACAACTTCAATAGCAGCTAATGATGTGATTATGTGCAATATTCAGAGTGGATGTACTTGTGATAACGTTAATGTGGTATTGGGGATAGCTGCATGAGAAAGATACTTCTTACAATATTATTTCTTACATTATGCTCAACAGCCCATGCTACCGTTTGGTTTGCTTGTACATCGGGAGGCAACTGGTCAGCAAACGTATGGACTTCAGTATCAGCAGATCAAGGAACTTGTCTTGCAGCATTAGGAACCCCTGTAGCTGGTGATACAGCAACTCTTAACTCTTCTTCTGGAAATATAACTATTACAGCTGCTGCTGCTGCTGCATTTATAGATGAAACAGGATATGTGGGAACTTTGGCATTTGGAACTCAGACATTGACTCTTACTACTGGTGGTAATATTGGTGGAGCAATGACTTCTAGTGCTGGAGGAACTATAGTAAACTCTGGCGGAACAATTACTCTTTTATCAACCCCTACTGGTTCATTTCCACTCATGTCTATTACAGGATCACAGACACTAACACCAGGTGGTTTTAATTGGTCTGGAACTATGAATACTGTTGGTGCAGTTACAATTACTATAACTGGTAATTGGCTTACTAATGGTCTTACGACTTTTGGTAATTCAGCAGTAATAATCAATGGTGCTTTCAATTTTGGTTCCGGTGGATTTACTCAAGGAACCGCAGGTGTTTCAGGAACATCTACTTTGGTTCTTCATACTGGAACTTGGTCAAGTTCTGGAAACTCAACTAATTTTATTTCAAATAATTTTGTTATTGGTGCTGGAGGGACCGTCACTCTTTCTGGAAATCTTTGGATAGGCGGTGACACAATAACTTATACTTCTGGAACCATAGTTAATACAGGTTCTCAGTTAGAATTAGTGGGAAATGTCACTTTAAATACCAGTGGAATGACTTGGAACAATGTTAATACCAATCAAACTTATTCGTCTGAAACAATAACATTAACAAGCGCTTTCAATGCTAATAATTTATTATTAAATGCCACTATAACAATGGCTGGTAATTATAATATGACATTTGGAACTTTAACTAATGGATATGGTGGGGCAATATTCAACATGTTGGCTGGAACCACAATGACAGTATCTACTTTAATAAACATAAATTCCCAGTTGAATATGAGGTCTGAAACTGCCAGTTCTCCGGTATATCTTACTTATAATGGAACGGCAGGGAATGCTTATATTGCATCAACTACATTTACTGACGTTACAGCAAATACTCAGTTGTTTGATTTTGGTTACAATTTAACATTAACAAGAACAACAGATATTAAATTAGCAGGGCCAGGAAATTTATTCCACGGACAAGGTTACGCATACTAAAGGAGAAATATGAAAAAAATATTATTAATATTATTGATTGTCGGATTAATTATTGCAGAAAGAACATGGGCGCAATCCGTAGGAACTATTACGACAGATGCTCAATGTCAAACAGCGCAAGTTGTTGAAGTTGGAAACGTAGATGTCAATGATACCTTAAATGGATATACCCAAGTGCTTCAAGTAGCCAGTAATGACTTGAATCAAAAGTCTCAGACAATTCAAGCGTTAACAGTAGCAGCTTCTGAAGATCAAGTTCAGATTGCTACTGCTAATTTGGCTATAGCAGCATTATCTAATTGTGTTGTAAATGGTAATTAATGGAGGATGGTATGCCTTGGGACGGAATCAAGCGTAGGGCAGAGGACAAAGGAGAAGAAAGTCCAGATGTAATTTTAGCTCGCATTGATGAACGTGTTTACAATTTTACTAAGAAGTTAGATGAGCATTTAATTGTTTTTAAGGAACATGTAATTGAAGATAAGAAGAATTTTGATTTTTTAAATAAAATGGTTTATATAGGCTTTGGAGCTGTGGGGGTATTAGAGATTATTTTTAAAATGAATGGAAAATAATGACAGTTAAAGAAATGACTGACATAAGAAATTTACTTCAGGGGCAGTTAATACGCACGTATCATCTGTCTTTGGATTTACATAAACAGCAGGAACATATTGAAGATATTATAAGAATTTTAGACACGCATATTATCAAGGAGGAATAGATGGGTTTTTTACAAAAGATAGATGGATTCAAAACATATGCTTTGGTTATAGTTGCAGCATTTTTTGGTGCTATTGAGTTTGCAATAAAGGGAGATTATAGCATTTCTTCTTTCATTGTATTGTCTCAACAAGCATGGTTTATAGCATTGATCGCTGCATTACGTCATGGTATTGCTAAGGCAGGGAATCAAGGGAATGTTAATATCGTAACTTCACAGAACACATCAACTGGGGGGAAATAATATGTCTTTCTTTAAAACTATTGAAATAGATGCAGGAATTATATGGAATGATGTAGAGAAATTAGGAAGTTTAATTGATGGATTAGTAGAAGCTATCATTACGGAAGAATATCAAGTTGTATTTAAAACTGAATTAGTTCCTTTAGTTCAAACAGCCATTACTAACTTACAGAATGAATCTCCTGGCCTTGCATTTAAAGATTTTATTCCTGCTATAGTGGCTCAGATTTTACCTATTCTGCCAGTTGCGTTAAAAGACATTGAACAAGGTTTGATTGTGGCTACAGTAGGTTATTTATCAACCTTGGCAGGAGTTTCAAATGCTACAGGCAATGCTGGCAATCTTGCAGGCGGGACTCAAGTTGGTGGGTAATACATTAACAGTAAATAGTATTCCTCACAGAATTGATATTTATATATTTACCTTTCATGGTAAATTTTAGGAGCTTAATATGGCTGTTAGTTTTAGTGATCTCCAAGCAGAAGTTTTACGTAGAGCTACGATAAATCAAAGTGGTTCTGAGTACACAACGGCTGTGAATAATGCTATTAATTTTTCACAATGGCGCATAGCCCGTGATGCTAAGTGGCGTACATTGCGTCGTCAGGCAACGTTTAACACTATTACTACTTATTTCAATGGTGTTACGTCAGCATTGACAATTAATGCTATGAATGCCTACAACTATGCTAATAGCACGGTATCATGGCCTACAGGTCAAGGGCCAGCATCATGCGCTACAAACTCAAATGTATTCTCTATTGCTGGTGCAACCATGATCAGTGATGGTATTCAAATTGGTCGATGGATTAAGTTTGATGGATCTGTGTATTATTTCAAGATAACAAGTATAACATCTGAGACTTCAGGAACATTAAATCAGGTATATGATGGCCCTACTTCTACAGGATTAGGTTACGCCATTATGCCACAGGAAGAGTACACTTTACCAATTCAGGTAGGACATAGCTGCTTCTTATGGCATCGTAAATATGGCATGCCAAAGGTAATGGATTACGTTACCGCTTTTGATTTTTATAAGGCAGGTGTATTAGATATTTTAACTAATATCCCAGTAGCATACCGCATGTGGGGGGTACAAGCTGCAATTCAACAACCAATATCGCCATCTGTAATGACTATTTCTTCAAGCGTATCAACAGATACAAATATTGCAGTTACTGTATTTGGGACTGTAAATGGTATGCCTGATTATGAAATTATTACAACTAATGCAAGTAATGCAACAACAGCAGTATCTGGTGCTAAATTATTTAGCTTCGTAGAGAGGATAGTTAAGAATCAATCAACAACAGGTTTGATTACAGTTATTTCTAATTTGTCAGCAAATACATATAGTTTTAATGTTAGTGGAATAACAACGCCACCTGTAGTTGGTAATACCTATACAAATAATGCTGTGACATTTACGATAACATATGTCTATGTTGTAGGGTCAGCAGCAGCAATGAAGGGTACATTTACAATGACAGGTAGTGGCGTTCCATCGACTTCTGGAACTCTTACTCGTGCAACAGGAACAGGTGATAGCACTATATCATTTTCAAGTTATGCGCAGCAGAGCGTTACTGTTGGTGTATTGCCAGTTGGATTTACAACTACTGGGCCAATGTACACAAAGATTCAGGTATATCCTTTGCCTAATTGGATATTTCCTATTTATGTTAATTATTATAAATTGCCTTATCAATTAGTTAATGCTAATGATGTTCCAGAATTAGGAGAGGATTTTTCTGAGGCTATTATATTGTTGGCATGTGCTAAGTTAAAAGCAGAACAGAACATGACAAATGATTCTGATAACTTTATGAATATGTTTAAGGATGAAATAGATTCATTGAAGAAAACTAATTTGGATAAGATTGATTGGAGAATGGTATTGAAGTCTCCTGGTGAAGACGGTGGAGATCAATTTACTGGTGGTTTAAGATTCTCACAAATCGGTGGATCAGGTCAATATGGTGGAAGCTGGAGTCCTTAGTCTATGGCAGGTCTATTTCCATATGCAATGTATTCGCAACCTAAGAACGACATTAATTTTAATGGCGGTCTTAATACTACTAATGGCCCTTTGTCTCTAAATGATACAGAATCTCCTTCCTTACAGAATATAGATTTTAATAAATTTGGCAGCATTCTAAAACGATCAGGGTATCTTAATCTAAACTCTACCGTATCTTCTGGTAGTGTTCAAGCAGACGGTCTAATGTGGTATGAGTATGTGTCATCAGGCACGTACGCTTCTAATCTACTGGAAGCTACAAATGGTCACATGCTTCAAATGTCAGGTCTTAATGGAACATGGAACGACATTACGGGATCAGTAACCATAACAGCAGGAAACTTTTTTTCATCGACAAATTGGGCTAATAATATTTTTATGACCAATGGACAAGATTCTCCTATCTATTGGACGGGAACTGGGAATGTTACTACTATTACTGCCCTACAAGCTAATTCTTACACCTTTACTGTTTATAGCATTACTACTACTCCTACTGTTGGTGCTACTTATACTAACAATGGAGTAACTTATACTATTGTGTATGTTAATGTATCAGGGGCTTCTGGATCAATAGCTGGTACGATTATAGCCACTGGATCTGGCGCTCCTTCCACTTATGGAACTCTCACAAAGACAGGCGGAACAGGAGATGCAACAATATCATTTTCACTAGAGGTTCTGAATGCGAATATTACATCTGCTAAATATATTGCTCAATGGAATAATTTTCTTTTCTTGGCTAATGTTAATATTAATAATGGGACTTATCTTCCTACTCGTATATATTGGTGCAATGTTAGGGATTTCACTACATGGTCTGCTACGTCGTGGATAGAGATTTCAATGCAGGATGGTCAACCTATAACTGGGATGTATCCTTTAGCTGATAGACTTGTAATATTTAAAGAACGATCTATCTATAATTTATTTTTTACAGGCGATTCTACATTACCATTTGTTTATTTAGTTTCAAATTCTCCGACGGTAGGTTGCATGGCTCCTTATAGTATACAAGAGGTTGAAAACGGACTTGTATTTTTATCATATGATGGATTCTATTATTATGATTCAAACAACTCGTATAAGATGAGCTTACAGATTCAAAATACTATTGCAGGATTAAATCTTACAAAACTATTTAATGCTAGATCACTTAAACAGAGAAATAAAAATAGATATATGTGCGCTGTAACATCAAGCGCAAGCAGTACAAATGATACTGTGATCGTATGGGACTGGGTATTAAATGCTTTTAGTACATACACGGGGATGGCCCCATCAGCAATGAGAACTGTGTTTGTTGGCGGAAATCAAGAAAAGATATATTTTTCTGATTATTCTGGATATACCTATCAAATGGATACGGGAGTTGATGATTACCCCCTAAAAGTACAAACAGCTATATCGGCTTATTACTGGACTAACTGGAAAACATTTGGTGACGCTATGTTACAGAAGGCTTCTCCTAATGTAGTTATTTATTATGAATCTAGTAACTCTATTTTGACATTCGGGTATTCATATGATTTTGATTCTGGCATAGATTATCAAAACACATTTTCAATGTCTACAGGAACGGCTGTTTATGGATCTGCCATATGGAATACATCGACATATGCAGGAACAGGTGGTTTATACATGAGACAGGATTTGAGAGGACGTGGGAGAGTAGTAGCATTTTATTTTGCTAATGCAAATATGAGCGAGACATTTCAGATTGATGGGATGGCTTCTTTTGTTCATGTGGAGACAAATGCCTAATCAATATTTACAACAGACCTCAACATTATCAGCGGTGATGCCAGGAATTATTCCTGAACAGCAACAGCAGCAGAACCAATTTTCATCTATTATAACTGATATCACAAGTTTATTTAATGGCGTTAATGGATTATTGGGAAATGGTACAACAGGATCATCTTGGTTTCAGAACCAGAATATTGTCACTGGTCTTCGTGCGTTAGGATCTATTTATCAGAATACCACAGGCAGAACAATGCAAGTGACTGTGACAAATAATATTACGGCTGGCGGATCAGTTACTGTATATTCAGACTCAACTTTAAATCCTACGACGGAAGTTTGTGCTGATAATACAGCAGCAACAAAGAGTCCGATTACGTTTATGGTTCTAAATAATAATTATTATACTTTAACAGTGGGTGGAACAGTGGCTTTAGTATGTTGGACGGAATGGAGTTAATATGCCAAAGATTGATAATATTGACAAGTTTGGAAACTGTGTATCATGCCATAGGCATTTAATAAAGAATATTATAGTTGGGGGAAAAGTTCAAGGAGTCCTAGATGCTGATGCTTCTGACTCATTCTTTAAATTAAATACAGGGTCTATTCTTGTCGTTCCTATATGCAAACCATGCAAGTCAACTATGGACTTAGACGATCCTACTGTACAATCAAATATTATGGATGAAGTTAATAATGGATGGAAATTAGAATTAGATTACATGAAATCACATCCTGATGCGTTTCCAGACTCTAATTGTGAAAAAGAATTAGCTATAAAGGATTTGTATGAAGGATTAAGCATAGTGTCCCATGAAGCTAATCATAAAGTAGGTGTACGGTGAGCTTAATATCAATATCATATATATTTAGTGTAGGCAATACTATTGTTGCTTCACAACATAATTCAAATTTCAACGTGATTTATAATGATTACAACGGAAATATTCAAGACGTTAATATCGCAAGTAATGCTGCTATTGAGTATACGAAATTAGCATTGAATAATGCAGTTAAAAATTCTGATATATTATCAACGACAGTATTTAATATTGGGAATATTCCAACACTATCATATTCTAATATTACGCAATTCCCTTATGTTAAGTGTACTTATACGGTTTCAAGTGGAACGGCTGGCCCTGCTGGTTCTAATAATGCGTGGACAACTACTGCATTAAATACAAAAGATAATGATACGGGTAGTATAGCAACTTTATCTACTAATCAAATATCATTACCTTCAGGAACATATAAGGTAAGGTCTTCTATACCAATACTCACCACCGTTAATGGCGACGGCATACAATTTAAAAGCAGAATATACAATATTACGGCAAGCGCAGTATTAGTAGAAGGCCAATCCAATAGCGCATACAATGCTGGAACAACTTCTGGTGATGGCACAACTCATGGTAATAATTCTTTTGTTGACGGACTTTTTACAATCGTTAGCACAAGTACCGTTGCTTTACAATATTTCTATAACATTACCGTAGGATCAACTACTACAACGCTTGGAGCGCCTGCAACTAGTGGTGATAATGAAGTTTATTCAATGATTATATTGGAGAAGGTGGCATAAATGAGCCTTATAGCAATACCCTATATTTTTGCGTCAGGTAATACAATAATTGCATCTCAGCATAATCTAAATTTCTCTACCATTGTAAATGATTACAACGGAAATATTCAGAATGTAAATCTCTCAGGATCAGCAGGGATTACATATGCTAATCTTTCTCTAGGCGGTAATATTGTCAATGCTGATATTAGCGCAAGTGCAGGAATAGTTGCTAGTAAACTAGTATTAACTTCTCCTGGCGCTATTGGAAGTGTGGCTCCAAGCACAGGAGCTTTTACAACTCTCAACGTAGGGACAACTAACCAAGGAGATATTTTATATGACAATGGAACCTCTTTTGTAAGATTACCTCATGGGACAAGTGGTCAATTTTTAAAAACTCAAGGTGCAAGTGCTAATCCTATTTGGGCTACGGCAGGATCAGTTGTGTTGGTATCCACTACTCCTATAACTGGAGCAAGTACAACAGGAGTTATGTCATTAACAAATGGGAATAATTATTTTATAGAATTTGAATTTCATAATTGGACTTCAGGCGGTACGTTGGGGTTAATGATTAATCAAGATACGGCTGGCCATTATAAATATATAAATACATATCAAACAACTTCTTCAACAACGGCAGTTATAGCGTCAAATTCAGCAAGCGCTTCAGTAATTCAGATAGGAACGACTATTCCATCTTCATCTACTACAGGAATTATGGGAAGTTTTTATATTCAACAGATTGGTTCTTCTCAAATATATAGAGTATGGGGACAATTTGTTCAAGATGGATCTTCTCTTTTTACAGCAGGAAATTTCTACGGGACATGGGCTGATTCTCTAAACCTTACAGATATTGAATTAGTTGCATCTGCTGGAAACATGGATGGTGTAGCAACCATTTATCAATTAAAGACAAGTTAATGATCTCAAAAATAGTACAACTATATTTAACCGAACTTCCAAAATGCCCCGTTATGCTTGATGAGACAGAGGCAAAAAAATACTTTACGAGGCTACTTATGAACGGGAATATTATTACGTATGTGAAAGATGGCGAATTGCTTGGCTTCGTCGAGTTTTGGCGCATAAATAACGAGCAATTCGGTCGATTGTGCCGAAATCATACACTATCGCATGATGAAGATTTACTTAGCGGAGATTTGTGCTTAATAACCAGAATGTATATTGTTCCAGATTTAAGAAATGCTGAGACATTTTTATTTTTAGGAAGGGCATTATTGGAACGTAATAAAGACGCTGTAGACTATGCAGCTATGCAGATGCACAAAAAGCACAAACCGCTCCAATGTTACAGCCGTGAGCAAATATTGAAGCATTATCGAATGGAGAAATGATATGGGCCAGACAACAACTACACAACAGACTACACCGCAACCGACGTCGACGGAGACGGCGCTTATGAATAATGAGCTTTCCTTATCGAATGCCACGATAGGACAGCAGACATCTAATACTCAACAGGCATTAGGTCTGCAAAGTTTATTATATAGCGGACAACCGTTGCCAGGTTATCTTTCTTCGCTCCCAGGTGGCGTTTCAAACGCCCAAAGTCAAAATGAAGCGCAAATGGGATTGCAAGGTCTCTCGACGCAGTTCCAGCAAATGGGTGGACTTGATTCTGGTTCTTACGCACAGGCTGGGGCTAATGCTTATGCAAATACTATGAATCAAAATGCCCAATTTAATATTTCTAACTTAGGTAATTTGATGAATCTTGCCGCTGGTGGTTCTTACAACACCACTGGAGCTTTATCTTCTAATGCAAGTGCGTTAGGTCAACAGAGTGGAGCATTAGCAGGAACAAGTAGTTCATCCACTGTATTTGCTAATCCATTCCAAGAAATGTTAGGATTAGGTCAAAGCGCTATAGGTGCGGCTGGGGCAGCTTCTACAGGTGGAACAATAGCTTCTGGTTTTGGTTTTTAATAGTAAGGAGAAATTAAATGGCAGATCAAGATAATTCGAATAAGACTCCTTTTGGAGCAAATGATTTATCCACAAATCCTCTAGGTACGGCTGGCAATGCTATATCTGGATTATTAGCAAGTCTTCAGGGACAATTACAACAGGCATATCCCCCCACATCAAATCCTAATGGAGTGAATATTGGAGGAGTAGATGTATCACAAGGAACGCCACCTCCTCAATCTCCTAACGGTGCATTAAACCAAATATTCCCTAATTTGCAACAAGGTGCAAACTTGCAAGCAAATTCAACTTCTACATTACAAAGTCTTACTCAACCTGTTAGCACAAGTCAACAGATCGCACAAGATGCTATTAAAAAGGCGTATACGCAAAAAGTTAATGATTCTGTTCAGCAGTTACCTCATCAAATTCTTGGGAAGATGATAGACTCTTGGAATTCAAATGGTGGAACACAAACTCCTTATTCTACACCCCCAGGAGCGCCTACAGCAGCAAGTGCGGCACAGTCCGTTAATCCAAATCAATCTGGAGCGCTTAGTCTTCCTGGTGTATCTCCTCAACAAAATACGCAACCATCTACTCAGGCCAATACTAAACCTAACGCACCATCATCAGGTAACTCTAATAATCCTTCTGATAATAATAAAAGTTGGGTAGGTACTCCTGGTGATCCAATACAAGAAAAAGCAATGCAGATTGCTCAACAAAAACCTGGATTACTAGGTAGTATTTTTAAGGGTGTATTCTATAACGATCAAAAAATGCAACTAGCTAATTTAAAAGAAGCTCAGGAAATATCTCAAGGGGGGCCACCACTATCTCCTGAAAAAAGAGCAGAAGCTATTGGTAGTTGGAACTCTGCCTTATTAAAACAACATCAAGATTTCCAATCTGATTTATCAGAACAATTAAAGGCAAATATGGATGCTCAAAGTAATTTTATTAAAAATACTCCATTACCTACAAAAGCAACAGAATGGCCTCAATATAGTGCTCAATTACAACAATACTCTACAAATGCATACCAAATAACTGGTAAAATGCAAGAAGGATTCGATAAATATAAAAAGATGTCCCTAACAAATCCTGTAACTGGACAAAAAGCAAAGTCCACTCAAGATTATTCTGGTATAACAAAAGATATGGCTCGCCAAGAAATCGCAAATAGAATAAAGAATAGACAAAGAGGTAATTAATAATGGACATATCTACTGTTCCTACAGATGTACTGCAAGGAATTGCATCAGGACAGCAAGGGAATCAATCCCCCCAGTCAAGTCAAGACTTAGGATCTGTGCCTGATGATGTATTACAAAAGATAGCTTCTGGACAGAATACTAACGATAATTCAGATAGTGATGGAGATTTATCATCCATATCTGATTTCTCTCCTATGGGTCAAGCTCCTATGTCTGGGAATGCACCTTCAATGGGCCAACAAAGTCCTCTTAAATTTGGGGATATGCTTAGAATGGCGGCATTAAATAGTCCTGAAGAACAACAGAATTATTTAAAAAGTAAATTCAAATTCGCCGAACCTGTATTAGATCAAAAAGGACAACCTACTGGGAATTTTAATGTTGGAGATGATCCTACTAATTTATCGCCTATAAATACTGGTTCTATAGGAAATACTGCTTTAGGATTATTAGCTAAAGGCGCAGCAATGATTCCTGCTATTGCAGGACAAATGAGAGGTGCTACTATGGGAGCAGAAATGGGTAGCGCTGCTGGCCCTGCCGGAACAGTTATAGGTGGGATATTAGGCGCAGGGGCGGGTGCAGCATTGGGTGAGGGAGCTAAGAACCTAGCATCCTCTGTAAATCCAGGGTTTGATAAAGAAAAAGCCGCCACAGATACTGTTATTAGCGGTCTATTCGGAATGGGTGGACAGGCTCTTGGAGAAGCGGTGCAGTTTGGAGCTAAGAATTTTATTGCCCCTAAAGTTGCATCTGCATTAGATGGCGCAATACAGGCTGATCCAAAGAAGGGCGCTTTCTTGGCTAAAGTATTAAATTTCATAGGCGGAGTCAATGAAAAAGAAGCTAAGAAAGGCGCTGAATGGGGATTTAAGAAGATATATTCAAATCCAGCAAACTTAGATCCTGATGATATTCATAATATTTCAGAATCAGTTACTAAGAGGTATGCTCAGAAAGAAGGAATAGCTAAGGCAGCTTATGACACGGCAGAATCAAGTTTTGCCAAAGATGAACCTACTGCTCAAGTTAAGACTGATGATATGTTAGACAAAATGACAGATTTAATGGGTTCTGAAGAAGGTAAAAATGGGTTAGGAATACTTCATAAGACAGAAAGTTCTCTTGATGGGATGGTTTCATCTTTTCAATTTAGAGATGATATTCCACATAATGTGAAAGCCGCTTTACCAGATGTTAAAATGTTCTTTAAGAGATTAGGAGCAACAACAACAGATGGTGGAACAACGTGGCACATTCCAGAAAATGCTAATACATCGTTATCTGAATCTATGAGTGCCAAGAAATTATTTGCAAAATCATTTAATAATCCTAATTTTAATGAAGAAGTTGGAAATGTAATGAAACAGGGACTATACGGGAATGGAGCAACTCCGTTATACCCTAAAGGGTTTACAGGATTACGAGGGGCTATATTTGATACAGCACAAGCAACTGGTCACGATTCATATATTATAGCTAATAATAATTACGCTAGTTTAATGAAAGCACGAGATGGAGAATTAACTGATAGTATGGGCAGAAAGTTCACTCCCAGTGGATGGATGGACGTAACAAACCCTTCAAGTGTTTCTAAATACCTAAAAGGATCTGGAGATACAAGTGGAATAAATAAATTAGACTATTTTCATAGACAAGCATTGAATAATCTTCAATCTCAAATAGGTGGAGATTTTATGGATAGGGCAAGCCAATGGTCTGTTGGTCAAGCGATGGGTAAGGCTAAACCTCAACTTCTTCGCCTAAGTGTTATTGGTGGATTAGCAGGGCTGGCTTTTCCAGGTAGCCCTATGGAAAAATTAATGAGGGTTCCGGCGGCTTTTGCTATGGGTTCTCCAACAGGAGTTCATGTTGCCGCAAGGATGTTGGAAAGCGGATCTGGAGTCGGAGCAGTAGGAAATAAGATACTTCGTTCATTCTCTGAGAACGCTACTAAAGAAGCTGGTAAAGCGACTCTCTCTCAATTACTTTCTAAACAAGTACGAAGATAACCACCCGAAACCAATAAATGTAAATATTGATATTGGTGTTGGGACAAAGAAAGATAACACAGATATTCCGGCGCAAATAAAAGCTAAAATTTCGAATATTGTTTTCATAATAGTTCCCCCTCCTGCGAGTTAAGCCATTAGTTCACATTGAATTTATTCCAATATTATAGTTATCAGAAACTATATTTTTTAAAGAATAACCTTTCCTAATATACCTTTTTGTAAGCTTAGCTAATTCATAAGCAAATAAATTTTCTGGTTCGTTTTTTAGTACCCATTTTTTTGTTAATTTTTTATTTTTAGACATCCTCACCCCCATCATTACTTTTAAGAACATCCCTATTCAATCTTAATTTATGTAGTTTATCCCTAATATACATACTATCGTTCATGGTTAAGTGGCATTGATAGTGGTCGTCTCCAATCATTTTGTGAATAGTTCATTTCACCACCTCAAATTTACTAGGCACTTCCCTATACGCCTTACGGCACAACTTAGAACAAAAATAGGTTATCTGCCATGGGTTATTTTTATTAAACACTTTCCCACAATTAGGACAACGAGATCTTATTTCTTTGGTGTTACCTCGGATGTATTGTTTTTCTTTAGGAATATCGACATTCTTCTTACCTGAATCAATGTCAAGACATACCTTATTTAATATTTTCATTTCTGATTCAGATATATTATTCATTGTAACGCAACCCCCTAAACTTAAACTTATAAAACTGCGCCGGTTTCTTCATCGCCTCTATTAAGTAGATTAGAGGGATTGTAACTTCGTATTGCCCATCGTTGTTCTTGGTAGATGATGGTCTATGCGTACATACCAGCGTTGCTGGTAGTAGTGTTTCTGGACGGGCGTTAGTCTCTTTCATTTTAACTCACCATATTTAATAGATTTCCATTTATATTCGAATGGTTTACGAATTATGTTATTAGTCATCATTTGCATTGGCAAGATAGAATAAGCACACTTTTCTACGTTACCTTCTTTAGTATAATGCCACCCATAATTTCCTGATTTTGATTTAGGATTATGTAATTTTTTGCATATTACACATTTAGGTTTCACCGAATCTCCTTACCCACCTTTCAGGTGATTTTTGCCAATTGTTAATATCAATTATCATTCGATCCGTAGGCTTACAATACAACATCTGAAACATAGGCATATCCCTGAAGGTCTGAGCCGTGTGAATTGGGCCGTGATCACCAGTCATTCCTGGCATGTGAGTACAGGTACATACAGGATCATTTTGAATAATAAATTTTGCCCCGTATTTCAATGCTCGTATAGAAAAATCTGTATATGCTAGTGGAAGCACTTCAAACTTAGAAGCATCCCATCCACCAAGTTCCAATAACATCTTTCTAGAAACCATGCCACAATTAAGAAGCATAGCATCGTTAGGAACGCCTTTTAACATCATGCTTTGATGGAATCTAAGATAATAGTAATCATTGGTATCCATTGAAGTTGGATTATCGCCTTCTAAATATTTACTAACAATTATCATTTTATCATCTGATTGGTCTAATAACTCAAAACTATGATCAATAGCATTAGGCAAATAGGTCACATCATCACTCGTCCAAGCGATCCAGTCACCTTTAGCCATCGTCAAAGCTCGTTGTTGGCATCTACAAGGGCTTCCCCAGTCTTGAACCCATTGGATGTTATCTTTTAGCAATAGTTCATTTGGAAGTTCGTAGGGGCTAACAATCACTAGCTCCCAATCGTTATTAGTTGATGAATGGGCGATTGATTTGTATAGGTCGTACCATTTTGAGACTCTAATGCCTGATAGTAGTACGGATAGTTTCATTTTGCCTTTCTACACTCGTCAAGAAGCCAATTAATAGATTCATCTAGCGAATACACTGGTTTAAATCCTGTTAAGGTGTCGAATTTGGTTGTGTCGCAGACTTGGCGAGTTACGTCCACAGGACGAAGCAATGATTTGTCTTGCTCAGTTTCTATATAACATTTTGCTTTTTTTATAAGTTTATTTAGAAAATCTCCAACAGATAAAACATCAGAGCCCCCAATATTAAAAGGTTGACCGTAAGGACACTTTTCGGAAGCAATCCAATATGAACGCATAGCGTCCCTAGCGTCAACCAGAGTGCGAATACTGTCCAAATTCCCGTGATACAACCTATCTTGTAATCCACGCTCGATTTTGACCACTTGCCTTGCAAAAGAAGTTGCAAAAAGGTCATGCCTCCTAGGATTAATATATGCGAACATTCTTGTCGTAACCACTTTAAGACCCCAACTTTTATGATAAGCATACGCTAGGCTCTCCTGTGCCAATTTACTAACTGAATAAGGGTTTACTGGTTGTAGAGGGTGATCTTCTCGCATAGGGAATGTGAGGGGATTTCCATAAACTTCGCTGGTACTACACATCTGCAATACTACTTCTGGACACTCTAGCCTAACCCCTTCTAATAGATTGGCTGTCCCCATAATATTATTATTAATCACCGCTAGGGGAGTATCAAAGCACTTGCGTACATTGGCGAAAGCAGCCAAATGAAATATCTTATCTGGTTTAGCTATTTTTAATGCTCTTATAACGCTCGACAAATCTAAAAGATCACATTCTAGTATCCCTATTTTATCCTTAATCGTTTCTATATTATGTAAATGACCACTTGAATGCCACCTATGCAACCCAAATATATTACATTCAGGATGATTCTCAAGTATATATTCCGCTAGATATGACCCACCAGATCCAGTAATTCCCGTAATTAAAACGTTCATATCCTCTCCTGTCCATACATATTACCTTTAAGAGCGTAATACCTTTTCAAATTAATAGCATTGCGACACTTTTTACACTTAGACTGTTTACCATCATTTGCCCATGAATGAGATGCAAATTCTTTAAGAGACTTATCTTGATCACATTCTGAACAATACTTTGTCTTCATGACCACTGCCCTCTCGGCTCTTCTGATTTAGTTAAAGATATATTCTCTGGATACGGAAAAAACTTATCATTTCGATTCAAGGTAACTTCATAGTTGGTAATAGGCCTATACCAAAACGGCGGTTGACTATGCTTAACTGGATGAACAAGGAATGGCATTGGATGTTCTTGGTAACCGCCTACTACCCATGATCCTTCTAGGGTTTCTCTATCCTCGTTGTAACCGCCTTTGAAGTCGTCGTTGCTTTTGTGCTTAGAGGCGTGGTCTATGGTTACGCAGACTTCTTCGTATAAATATATACAATCACCAGCGTAAGATAGCGCTCTCATAACAATATCATTCTCATATTGCCCACAAATATACCTGCTATCAATACCTCCTAAGAAATCTAGATATTCACGACTCATTACCCCAACAGGGGCCATCATGGGAGTATTTTGATTACGTTCAAAAAACCTATGATTTTTCATAGTTTCATTATTACCATTCTCATTAGTTTTACATGATATTATTGGAGGAATAATAGTAGATAGGGAGTCATAAAAATCACACACCTTATCAACAAAACCTTCCGAAAATATACAATCATCAGCAACCCAACATACTAATAATCCTGTACAAGCTCTCCGAGCAATCTCATAACACTGAGCAGGCTTAATTTCCCCCGTAGTAATATACCTAAACTCAGGATAGTCCTTAAACATATCAGCTACTAATGATTGGTCTATGTGACCAGCGAATACAACTTCGTATTCGTATTTGCCCCCTCTTAGCGATTTTAGTAAATCTCCCCATAGATGCGCTCTGATTGCTGATGCAAAAATACTTAACCTCATAAAATCTCCTTTATTTTGTTTATGTCACGTTGACTAACAGCTAACCACTCCGCAAACTTCCCCATATCTATCGTATTCATATCAGGATCAGAACATCCTTCCCAATGATGGGTAATCTTAACATCGTCATGGTAATCTAATATCCCTAGTGAATTACCGATGGTTCTCCAAACAACATCACCGCAGTAACGATTGAGAGATGGTAGTTGTAGCCACCCTAACGCTCTTACTATATCTCCGTCTATCATAGGGAACGTGCATAAATTCTTGCCTTGTATGCCATCATTTCCGTAAGATATGCGACCTTTATTGGCTAGTTTTAAATCCCAATTATCAGTCTCAAATATAATATCGTCGTTTAGCATCATGTAGAAATCTTTATCACTTGATTTTTTGAATGCTTCATTAAATATCTGCGTTATTGTCTTATCAGTAGACGTATCACTGTATGTTGCTACTCTTCCATGTGTTGTCTTTGCAAAACTCTTCCACATTCTATCTGCTTTTATTGGATGTATTGACGGACAAATCGCCAATATTTTATTTGTGTGCATAGCTCTCCAAATTATATTCCCATTCAATCTTATTCTTACATTTATCACACACCCTATTATACTTACTTTCTGATAAGAAATAGTTTTCGCATGATAGACATACTCTCTTCTTATAATCCCCCTTTGGAGTGCGTAACGTACTCATCTCATGTCCTCTATCACGACCAAGACAGGGCTTACAGCAGTATATCTGACCATTGGAATTTGGGTGGAATTTTCTGTTGCATTTAGAGTATTTACATCTGATCATTCTTAGCACTTCACCCACCTATTCTTTCACGTTGTTTATATGGAAGTATCCATTAGTTGGGAGTAGAAACATTTCTTACAATCAGCATGAATGTAATGGCAGTCAAAATTCATATCCCTCCTTTAGGCCTCATAATAAATTTCCACAATGCCGTTAAACATACCAGTAAATATATTCAGGTGTCCTGTTTTCAATCCATAACTTAAACATAATATTATCGTAATACTCTCCCATATATCCCTCCTTTAACAAGCCGTTTATTTATTAATGTCATCGTTATATAGTTTCTGCAATCTATAGGAAGCGCCTTCAACAACTCTACGGAAAATGCTCTTATCTTGCATCCAGTCATTCTCCATCATTTCATTAAATGCAGTAATCTTGCCCATATAATTTACTCGATATTTAAGAACAATTCCCCTTGGGAACATATCAGATTGTTCTAGTTCTATTTCTATCTTCATATCACTCCTTTAACAATGCCGGTTAAGTAACCTGATTGGCATTGGGCAATCTATACCCAATGTCATAAATCTTCTTAGCCATTGGTAGCCAGTATTCGTGACAATAAGCAGAGAAAGAACCAATTCCGGTTATTTTCCATAAAACCTTAGCCAGTTCATTAATTTCATCATTAACTCCACATATATGGCAAGGTTCTTTCTTAATAGGGGCTGCTGATGAACATATATCCAAATGAACAATGTCTCCGTTGTAATCCCTAGCAGTATTAATTTCCTTCATGTCTCTAAAATTATCTGGCACAGTTACTTCTAATTCGGAATAATAATTATTCTTACATATCGGGCATAACATTAATGCTTTAGCAGAAAATTTGTTTTCCATATATCCCTCCTTTAACAATGCCGGTTAAGCAAGACCTTAATACTTTTTAAGATATTCAAAAACTGATTTGATATATTCCTCTAAGTCTATTTTACCATTACCAAGATGAACACCTTCCCAATAGTAACAAGACCTTAAAGCTATCATTAGTTTTGCTTTACTTATAAAGAAGAACATATCCCTCCTTTAACAATGCCGGTTAAGGCTAATTCCACCATTAAACGTTCTCTTCTCGATTGTTCGGTCATAGCAAGTTCTCTTTCTTTAATCTCCACCTTCTTATTTGTATACTTATAACTGAACGACATAAACTTTTAGCGATCTCTCTATCGGTTAAATTAGAATGAATAACAATATAATCTTCTTCTTTTTTATATCTCGGACGTTTGGTCTTATCTAATATGAAATTGCCTCTTAAATAATTGTTTTTTCTATTCCTATTGTTATAAGCTATTGCTTTCTTTTTATCTTTATATGATTTTAAACATTTAGGCATCTTCCTTCCCCCTCTGTTAAAAATATAAGTTAGTTGTCCAGCAGGACATTTTAATATCTCATTACTAGTTTTTCTTCATTGGTTAATAAACGATAGTGGGTGTCAAAGACATCTTTTGGACTCCATGCTTGATAACCATTATCATATATAACTAAATATCCTTCTTGACCTGTTGATTCTTGATTTCTACCTTTTACCCATTCTGAATTTGACATAGGCTTTGCAAGTAAAATCTTTGTTCCTACATAACTTTTTAAATCAGGATCTCTTTCAGTTTGCGCTGCTCCATAATTATCTACCTGTGTATCTTCATTCATTGTCATTCCCTTTCTTATGTCTCTGCTGGACAAATCTATATAAGTGGATGGCAGGATTGTTTCATACCTGCACGGCTTATGTGGGATGGACACCTGGGCCTAAGAGTTCCATCGTCTTGCTCTTAGCGTCTTATTCCGCCACATCCACTGTTAATTCAACCCTCCGATTGCAAAATACTATTAAATTTCTACAAGCTTCTTAATACACGGCAAGTATTCCATACCTTTTCCTTTTGTTACTTATAAATGTTATTACAGGAAATAAAATTAATATTTTCTGGTAGTTTTTTTTATTAGTTTACGAATCACCGAAGATCCATACCAAAGAATACATACCATTCCCCATGTAATTCCAAGCAACCTGAAGTCTTTAATAGATTTAATTTGGTCGTGAAAGATTATTAACGTAATAAAGAAGAATACAACCGCTGGTAATTGTTCTTCTCTTTCAATGTGGTCTTTTAAACCATTAAATTCTCTTGTTAAAGTTTCAATTCCTGTAGGTGTCATTTCACTCTCCTTGTTAACTCTCTGATTGCAATCTTATTCCTTAGCTAAAATAGGTAAGTTACATTCAGTAGGAACATAAATTGTTCTCATAGCATTATCATCAGCCTTTTCCATCATATTAATCCATTGCCACTTTAGATAAAGATCATGTTCTGTAAGATTAGTTCCTATAGTCTTGATCTGAGCAGCAACAGCTTCTGCTTCTACGATAGTTGCTTTCTTATTCATTTCAGCAGCTTCTAAACGTGATGAAGCTTGAGCAATTTGAATTTTTTGTTCATTCTTAGCTCTCATAAGATCAGCTTCTCCTGATTTATGAGCTTTCCATACGCCATAGGTAGGCAATAAATACATTAATCCAGCAATCACTCCTATTAAAACAATAACTAATATAACGATAATTCCCCACGGCATTACGAACGGTGTTGTTTGATCCATTATCACTCTCCTTGTTTAGTTTGTCGCCTCCAAAATACTTGGCAGGTTAGTCCTTACTCCTCTAGCCTTCCTGTTGTGGGTGATGGGATTATGCTTTAATCGTTTTCCTGTAAATAAGAATGAACCCAAACAAAAGTATATCTTTAACTTTATGAGGTGAGCCTTTAATCATTGCGTTGTATAATTTCTCGTGTATCATAACGCTCTCCGTTCCTTTAATGTTGTGGGTGGTGGGGTTAAATTCTTTTCATTATGCTTAAATCAATATATGTATTTTGTCCTGCCACATAAATAACGTATGCCAAACGTCCATGAGGCTTTTGCGTAGGCTTCCAGTTATGCTTTTCAACTCCGAAATTACCTTCAAATTTTCCACAACCACAAATAGCCTTGATTAAAGTTCTGGGAGCCTTGGCGTTTTTAATCCAAGGTACAGCTATAATATCAATATCCCTTGTTTGGGTTCCATGAATAGCGATAGCATATCCGCATTTACGGGCAACCTGAACCATCTTGGGAAATTCTGGTAATGGTTTAAAGGTTTTAAAAATCCCTGTCTTAATGAATTGTTTATCTAATGGTCTATGGCAACAATCACAAGATTTCATTCTCTCTCCGTTCCTTTAACTGTTGTGGGTGATGGGTTATTTAGACTTCCTATACAGTTTTCTTTTATCCCCAACTTCTAACAATATTTCATTATTGTTACGAACTAATATTGCAAGAGCGTGATGGTCAATAAGTAAAGGCTTTCTTAGCCCCCTTAAAGATTCTGGAATAGAATCAATAGTAATAAATTGATGGCTTGCAAGGTTAAGTTGTTTTGCTTGTTGATAATCAGCAACCAATACTACTGCGTTAGGATTACTAATCAAACCTCCTAACATTGCACTTGTACTACCTATGCCTCTTGGGAAACCATATTCAATTACTGCCTCAAGTTTAGTCATAACGCTCTCCGTTCCTTTAACAATGACGTTAATAATTCATTTAACTCTTTACGCCATTTTTTAGGAACCTTCTTGTCAGCATCAACGTATCTAAGCATTGCTTCAAATATCTCTATCATGCGGTTACGTTCCATAATGAATCTTGGTCTAAGTCCTAATGGTGGCTTATCGTTCATATCCCTCCTTTAACAATGACGTTTAAGTAACCCGTGTATAGGACATTTCTCATTATTTAGCATTGGAGTTAAACAAGTACAAGGATTGTATTTCATAAAAGCACGTCCTCATCATCCCAAACGCCTGATTGTTGCGCTTTGTATTCTGTTGGTGTTATAAGTCTGTCAGCATCATCTTTGTCATATCGATTGCATGTGATTCTATCCATTGATCTAATTCCTTAATATCTCTCAATATCATTGTCTGAACTTTAGGATTATTATATTTTAAGTAGAATTCTTTCTGTTCTGGCCTTAATGTACCCACTTCAGATTTAAGCTCTAAGAATAGCGGGAAAACTTCTCCAGGTATGTTTACAAGGACTATATAATCTGGGGTTCCTTTTGGACATCCTTGAACCCATGTGCCCATTATGGTCTTAACCTTCAATGAGTTAAGACGACCGTACCATAGAACCTCTCCTGTCATTTGATATAATGAAAGTCTTTCTTGGACTTGTTTGGAGAGGTCTTTTTCTAATCTCACTCTATTCCTCCCATGCAATTTCTTCTGGTGATTTAACATTGCCTGGATTTTTGGCTTGGAATACCTGTTCAATTTTCTTGTCAAAATTATACTCACCAATATTGGCATAGGTTTTAGTGCCGTCTTTGGACTTGGTATGCTTTACTGTTGCGTAGAATTGACGACCGCACCAATGATCCGTGTCAAGCTCAATTTCTCCCTTATACGGCTCTCCGATGGCTTTCAGGAATAGCCTTGCAAAGTAAAAAGCCTTCTCATCTTGATTCAAATTAACCCTATTTAAGATTGATAATCCATTGTCATCCCCACCAACAATCTCTAACTTGACTACCTGGATATTGTCATCTTCGCCTGATGGGGTTACGGCTGGGTTGATGTCTGTAACTTGGAAAAGTTTTTCTCCTTCTGATGGAATCTTGAATTGTGATTCTGTTGGTTCGTTTTCGTCTGTGGTGTAGGTGCGTTTCATTTTTTATCCCCCGTTAAAGAAAGTCTTAATACCTGTTTTTCACAAAAATTAATCAAGGATGATATTTGTTCATTACTCATTTCCTGAATACCGTCCACATTACATTTGGATAGCCACTTATCTATCGTTTCTTGGTCTACTTTTAAACCTTCACATAATTCTGTTAAACGATCACATTGCTCTTTAGTAGCCAATATAATAGGAACAGACTCTTTCTCTATTATTTGTCGTCCATATACTTCTGAGAACTTATCATAAGATAGTGGGAATGAATCTCCCGTAGGGAAACAAGTAATCCTTGATTTCTTAACATAGAAGGTCTTTCCACCCTTTAAAATCTCTACGGCAAGGTCAAGAATGTACTCAAGTTTTTCGTATCCGTCAAAAGTAGTTCCTGTATTGATAATATCTTTACCTCTACGTTCCCATGATTGTTTAGAGTGACAAATAAGGATGACGTTGAGATCACATTTTTCAAGTTGGGATATAAGCTGTCTAGTCGGAACATTAGCTGCTTTTTTATCTCTTCCAAAATCACTTCCTCCTTTTGCTTCGGCTTCTGCTGCTTCGAGCATATAAAGGTAGGTAAAGGAATCAATGATGAGAGTTTTATACTCATGAGGTGTTGTGCATAGTTCTCTGACTTCTTGGATAACCGCCTTAAAGTCTTGGCTTCCCTCTTCTTTCCCAAAGTACGCTCCTCCGACTTTTTTAAGTTTCGCTTGGTATTGTTCACGAACTGCGCCCCCCTCTGTATCTATTAAATAAGGTTTTGGGAAATCAAGAGCAAAGAAAGTCTTCCCAACTCCTGATTCTCCATAAATCATAAACTTCGGTTTACTTGGTTTTACTTCTTCTGGTGCTTTTGCTTTTAGTGCCATATAAATCTCCTTAAGTTAATATAACTGGTCTTCCTTCTCTTCCATTTCTAAACTTTAATGCCTCATCAACCGTCTTACAATCTGGATGAACACCTTCAATATGATAAGTTCCAATAGAGGGATTTATCATTTTCAAATATGGTCTGATTCTGTTATCTCCTAAATCAAGACCTAACAATTCATAATTATCTTTCATATCAATAACCTTAGAATTAAGATCCTTACATAATTTTTCTGTTCCTATTTTTCTTACTATTTCACGCCTAACTTCTGCATTTTTTTCTGTTAATACTAATTTTGAATCTAGTTCATTAGTAGGTGTTAAAACAATCTTATCCTCAACAGAAACTCCATTCAAATAATATTCTCCATACCCATCACGCCATTCTATTGCTAGACCATCTATACAGTGTAAATCTCCATTTTCATTTCTATTTAATTTACAAGGTTTAATGCAAACAAATGCTACATTCTCACATAACACAGTAGCGAATACACCTGATTTTAATATAAAATCACGCCATTTATCAAAATCATATTCATTTTTTTCTATAATACCAATTCTTTGAAAATAATCACACCATGCAGTCCAACCTGAATCATATCCATTACCTAAATAATCTATTGTTTCTCCTGATTTTAAATTAGATTCAATAGCCATTTCCATAGGAGAATTACAAATAACTATTTCAGGTTCTTTTAAATCAGATAATCCATATATAAAATTTATTCCAAAAACAATTTCATCAATATTGTATGAATCGTCGCCATTTAAAGAATTTTCTTCATACTCTAATGATATTTCTTCCATTAGTTTTTCTTGTTTATCATTAAGTTCATTTAACATTTTATATTCCTTTTAAATTTAATCTATTTGAAATATTATCCCCGACCTTATCCCTGACCTTATCCCAGACCTTAGCCCCGACCTTAGCCCAGACCTTAGCCCTGACCTTATCCCAGACCTTATCCCTGACCTTATCCCAGACCTTAGCCCTGACCTTAGCCCAGACCTTAGCCCCGACCTTAGCCCCGACCTTATCCCAGACCTTATCCCAGACCTTAGCCCCGACCTTATCCCAGACCTTAGCCCTGACCTTAGCCCCGACCTTAGCCCAGACCTTATCCCAGACCTTAGCCCTGACCTTATCCCAGACCTTAGCCCCGACCTT
>Ga0302280_1000423_pt1 | contig 37556 bp, 39 predicted proteins | sample III_Fen_E1_1_FD_198771 | JGI IMG/M metagenome (GOLD analysis project Ga0302280, IMG submission 198771) | Peat permafrost microbial communities from Stordalen Mire near Abisko, Sweden - III_Fen_E1_1 | ecosystem: Environmental > Terrestrial > Soil > Wetlands > Permafrost | place: Sweden: Abisko... | reverse complement strand
ATGATATAATATTCAATATTGCCCGATGCAATGTTGATCATGATATCTCTGATCACGCCCATATGCTCATCTTTTTCGTTGTGCACTTTATCGCCAATGATTGACGAGGCAGTAAGATATTTCAGCGGTGTGTTCGAAAACAGCGCTCCGTGGTTGATGCCCGTAAGATTGTCTTCTAACAGTGTATTCATTTTAGATTTTTTTATAAATGGAATAGTTCTTCTTAAATGCAAAAGACAACCGCTATATCAGATCATGGTTTTTCTTTTTTCGCCTATCGATGATTCCGGGTATTTTTACAACAGCATTCAATTCATCGGCTGATTGCTTATTTGCAAATGATTCTTTTTGCTGCACATTGTCTTCTTTTGATTCTTGCCCTTTGCTTTTTTGCGTCATTGTTTTTCTGTTTGCCGAAGTCTTCATGATTCGGTTTTTAAAACAGTAGCGTTTTCTTTGTTCACTTTATCCTGTCCTATGCCCATCGTCAGAGCGGTTAAGCCCGCCATGCTGCCCAATTGCATGCTTTCCACTGCAGAGCTTGGAACGATCACTATCGTTGAGTTTTGTTTCAGCCCCTCATACAGCATGTTCATGGCTCTCAGGTGCAAAGCCACGGGGTTGTTCGCATACGTCAATGCAGCTTCGCCAAATTTTTCCGCGACCTGTCTCTCTGAGTCTCCGAGTATCACACGTGCCTGCCTTTCTCTTTCTGCCTGCGCCTGCATGGACATTGCATTTTCCAATGAAGGTGGTATCAGCACATCTTTTACTTCCACCGAATTCACATTGATGCCCCAGGGCTCTGTGCGCTCATCGATAATTTTCTGCAGCACGCTGCTGATCTTGTCTCTTCCTTCCAGCATGTCCGAAAGCATGGTCTTGCCAATCACATCACGTAAGGCAGTTTGCGATGCCCAACTGATGGCACTGATATAGTCGGCTACTTCCAGTGCTGCTTTCTGCGGGTTCAATACTTTCCAGAAAAGCACCGCGTCCACGTCAACCGGCACCGTATCCTTGGTCAATGTTTTTTCTGCTTTGAAAGAAGTAGTGATCACGCGTGTGTCAATCCAGTAAGGGATGGTGTCGAATATCGGGATGATAAAAAAAAGCCCCGGCCCTTTGAGCGAATGGAATTTGCCGAGCCTCAATACAACAGCTTTATCCCAGGGATCAGCTATTTTCACTGCAGAAGAAATAACCATAGCTACCGCAAATGCAAAGGCAGCTATGATTTCACTTTTCAAGATATTGGAGCCTTCATATGAAAAGTATGCAATGACAAGGCCAATTGCGAATACGACGACAAATATGAAAACAGAAAACAGGCTTTTGCTTTTCATTTTTATTTTCCCTGATTGTTTGTGAATTGAATTCATCAGGAGCAATGAAGGTAATCTGGCGATGTCCCTCATTTGTTATACAACTATGGGAAATAGTTATATTATTCACACATTTTGAAACAGCCGGGCTTTTCATTTATAAAAGACAGGCTTGCATGCTGCAAGAGGTTTTGCCCGGGACCCAGGCATGGTTTGGTGAAGCATTAGCGAATCTGCTGATGCAAATCAACATTGCTATGCTCTGTCTATCTTCAGTGAAGTCATCATGAGCGAACCAGCTACTGCCTGATCGTTGAACAGCGTTATCTTTTCATTTTCTTCTTTCAATGCCAACGCATAGAGCAGCGGCAGATAATGTTCGGGTGTTGGTATGGCAAGATCGAATGCCTTTCCCTGCAACTTATATGCTATCAGGGGTTTGTAATCTCCGTTAAGGATATATTTTTTCATTTTCTCACTGGCTTCATCAGCCCAGCCATAAGCATATCCCGGCGTATTCAATTTATCCCAGGCTACCATGTGCAGATTATGCACCATGTTCCCGCTTCCTACAATCAACACGCCTTTTTTGCGTAACGCTGAAATTTCCTTTGCAAGTTCGTAATGGTATTGCGGAGTTTGATAATGGTCAAGGCTCATCTGTATCACAGGCACATCTGCATCAGGGTAAAGATGTTTTACCACGCTCCAGCTTCCGTGATCAAGCCCCCATTGTTCATCTAGGCCCACAGATGTTTTTGTCACAATACTCTTTGTTTCTTTGGCAAGCTCAGGGCTGCCGGGTGCCGGGTATTCCACTTCATATAATTGCTCCGGAAAACCGCCAAAATCGTGAATGGTCCGCGGCCTTTCCATTGCGGTCACATACGTGCCTCTGGTTTCCCAATGGGCCGATATGCAGAGTATCGCATTGGGCTTGGGGATCGTTTTCCCGGCTTCCCGCCATCCTTTTACAAATTCATTTTCTTCAATAGCATTCATCGGGCTGCCATGGCCAAGGAAAAGCACGGGCATCTGCTCTGTGCTGCCCAGCGGGTTTGTTATTTTGCTCAATTCATTTATCTTCAATGTTGTTCCTTCCATGCTGCAAAGGTATGGCACAAAAAATAAGTGGAGTGTGATGTACAAGTCATGGTACCGATGATGCGTTTAATTTGAGAGTAATGAGTACCTGCAATCAGATGCGCACTGTGGAAAAAATGTGGGATCTCATAACAATGAATCGCCTTAATTTTAATACCAATGAGAAAAGAAGAAAGAAAGTTATTCTCAGATCATGTCATCCTTGCGATATTTCTTTTTTTGACTGTGATGGTTTTTATCTTTCTGATTTTAGCGGACAGGTATGATTTTTTGTGAGAACAGTCATCCGGCTTTTTGCCTGCCATATTTATTTTCGCCTAGCATAAAGAAATATTTATTTGATGGATGTGATCCACCAGGCGTTTCCAAAAGGATCTCTGACACCACCACTGCGTCCATAAGGCTGGTCAGCAACTGCAGTGATTACAGTCGCGCCGGATTCAATTGCTCTCTGGTAGGTTTCATCTGCATCTGCAACATACACAAACATACCCGCTGTGATTGGCGCATATTGTTCCGTTGAATCTGCAAACATGATCACGCTTTCATCAATCGTTATTTCTGCGTGCATAATCGTATGCTCATCTCTCATTACTTTGTAAGTCTCTATAGCGTCAAAGACATTTTTTGTAAAATCAAGAAACTGCTGAGCATTTTTTATGATTAAATACGGCATCACCGTCTGGTAATTGGCGGGGGTCTTTGAGTTTTTTGGCATTGCTGTAAATTTTTTATGTCTCTCGAGGTTTCATGCGACATCTGCCATGAAGGCAATGAGGCTAAAAAAGGTTTTGCATTCTTATGCAAGGCTGGCACAACGCGCCTGAGCATGAAATATCCAATGTTGAAGTTACTGAAATATCCCTTTACGCTGGAATTCATGATGCGGATCACCCCCTGACAGGAAACTGTCAGTCTTGGATTTCATACTTGTTTTTCAGAAACTCAATCAAGCGTTTTGAACTTTCCAATTGCGGTTCCAAATTATTGTTGACATACGAATCAGTGATTATGTCAAAGACAAATATCTTGTTGAAGAAAGTTGTCAATTTTCCATTCTCTGCCCTTAATTGTGGGAAGGGCCTGTTCATCATTTTTCCTTTTTTTACATAAGCAGTATCCCCGAGCACAGTCATGTCTGTCAATTCATCCAACCTGGATAAAATTTCTTTAAAATACACGTGGTAATAATCACCCTGCCCATAGACGTTATTTATATCACGATCGTATTTTGTAAGGCTGTCCGCCACATGATCTCTTTCGATCAGCCTGTAATCGCCTGTGCTTTTTAACTGCTGTAAGGTGGCATCATTGCTTTTAAAGGAAGTTGAGTTATAACAATATTTAACTACATAATAATAGAACGATTTGCGGTTGGAATCATCAGCCAAGTTAACGTGAGCAAGCATTAACATGCTGTCTATCCCTTTTGCCTGCAGCCTGTCAGCCTCAATCACATGGCGTAAACTGGCTGTATCATCTTTCAGATTGCTGATAAAGCCTTCAATATATTGCTTTTCTTTTGCCCTCTCTGTAAGATGCTCGCGAAAACTCTCGGCAATAAATCCCAGCGTTACGGCAAGAAATATCATTAAGAACTCCAGCAAATATTCCTTCCATTTCTTGGGTTTGTGATGGATATCAGGATGATGATGTACTTCCATATATCTGAAACGTTTTCCGGTTTTGTGTTTGTGGGATTATCTGAATATTAAGTTCCTCTTATTTTTCGCAGTCGGGCCTTTTTACAAATCAATCATTGAAATTACTGAAATATCCCAATCTGAAGTGTCTCTGCGATGGCTTTAGCTATTTTGAATGCATGATGCGGAGCCTGCTGAGGCTAAAACTTCTTCAACAGCCTCCTAAACAACAATTGTGCTCACTGAATAAATTGTCAATTAGCCTTCTATGAGCCATTGAGTTGCTAAATCGAGCAGCCATTTGGCTTCGATATTAGGATTGTGAACCAAACCAGCAAATTTGACGCCTTGTTTTGATGAAGATGTGACGATCCTGATGCTCATTTGATTTTGAAAAATGGTTGCGCTATAATCTGGTGCTCGATTTCCGGATTTTAAAAAGCTTTTGATTTGCCCTTCAAGTTCATGCCGTGTTTTTGCTGGAAGCTTGACAGGAGCGGTGATTGTCACTATGAGAGTCTTGTCGTTCGGCACAACTTGTGCTGCAGAAGCCCTGAGATTTGCAAGCAGCCTAATTGCGACTTTATCAAATCGCAGGCCGAGCTTTGTCATACTCAATCCGTTCGTTTTCGCAATTTCCTCTGCAATTTGTCTTTCAATATGAGTCATTATGTTGAGCAGGTATTTTAAATTCTCAGCAGTTTCTTGCTTTGGCAACACCGCGCAGATAACTGCCAAATGAAGTTAATGAAATGTTCCTTCGCACGGGCCTCCGCGATAATAGCTGATATTTTAAATCCATGATGTGGAAGACACTGCTGCGATGAAGTTCCTGAAATCGTTGATGCCCTGAAAACCTTTAGCAGGCGAAAGCCTTTGGTTGAGACTTTTGGCTCTTAACCCTGGAAAATACTTTTTTTGCACTGGCGGACCAGGTCCTTTCTCTGGAAAGCCGACGGTTGCCCGTTCTCTGACTACAGATGAGCTTGCGCCGGATCAGGGGATTTTAGCTAACTTGTTGCGGATTGATGCCCTTGATGCATTCATCCACCGATTACTAATGGCCTTTTCAAAACAGATTTCCCCATTCTATAACAAACTGGCGATGGTGCTGATCAGCATAATCGCTCTTTTTTATATTGCCATCCTGGGAAAGGAGATTCTTGCGCCAATGCTGTTCGCCCTGCTTTTCTCTGTTCTTCTTTTGCCGGTAGCACGTTTTCTGGAAACAAGGCTCAGGTTCCACCGAAGCCTCGCCGCTGGCTTGTCAGTGTTTCTGCTGATGCTGGCGATAGCTGCTGTCTTTTATATTGTAGCTGTTCAGGTCATCAACCTGTCAGACAACTGGCCCCAGTTCAAGCTGCATGTGCAGGCATCACTAAAGGATTTGCAGCAATGGATATCTGTGAGATTCCAGATAAACCTGATAAAACAGAATGGATATATTAACAACGCTGTTTCCGGCATGCTCACCAACGGCCCTTCGATGATCGGCTATCTGATGCGCTCATTCTCCTCAGTTTTGCTATTTGTGATCTTCATCATGCTTGACACTTTTTTTCTGCTGTACTATCGCAGGCTTCTTGTAAGGTTCTTGACAGCAGTTTTCTCAGAAGAAAATTCAAAAGCAGTATATGACATCATAGCTCAGGCACAACACAGTATCAGCCAGTACGTCAAAGGCTTGTTGTTGGAAATGGCAATAGTATCTGCGACCTGCTGTCTGGCCTTATGGATATTGGGTGTAGACTATCCCGTTTTGCTTGGGCTGCTTGCCGGGATGCTGAACCTGATCCCCTATGTCGGAATATTCATCTCACTACTACTTAGCGTGGTCGTTACTTTTGCAACTGCCGGTTTAGGTAAAATAATTTTAGTGATCGCTACGCTGTTGGGGATACACCTGCTGGATGCCAATGTGCTGCTACCCCTGATCGTTGGGGCGAAAGTGCGGCTAAATGCACTTGTCACGATCATCGGGGTTATCATCGGGGGCAGCGTTTGGGGCATAACGGGTACATTTCTTGCGATCCCTGTCATAGCCATCTTAAAAATAGTATTTGACCGGATTGAAAGCCTGAAACCCTGGGGTATATTGCTTGGAGACGAAAAGGATGAAAAAAAAGCCGGTAGACCTGGGGCTGAAATTAAAAATGAAGATAACAACAAAGAAAAGGCAATCGTGTGATAGTGCATATTCTTCGCCGTCTTTGTTCAGCTATACATCAGTGCTATTTTTTTGTCTCAGGCAGGTTCTGGTGCCTAGCCAGGCTTGCGATCAGTTACAAGCTGCGTTGTTTCGGGATGATACCAGCAGGCTCAGTCTATCTCAATATCGAATTTGTCTAAAAGCCCTGCGACTCCTGCAATGGAAAATTTTGCTTTTTTGATCTTATTTACTTCCGGGTCTATTGAGTAATTAAAAGCTTCTCTGAAGTCAGCCTTTTCAATAACCGAATTTTGAAATACCGCATTTGCCAGATTGCAGTTGTCAAAAGTAGAGCTGCTTAAATCGCATTCCATGAAATCAGTTTCTACAAGCTGTGTATTTTTGAAAACTGTCCTTTTTATTTTTGTCCGATAGAATGAAGAGTGGGCGAGGTTGCAATTATCAAAACTAAATGAAAGACCAAATTGATCGCAATTGTCAAACCTGAGCCCTAACATTTTGCAATCCTTAAATATAATGTCCCGCAATGAAGTTTTGGTCAGCTTGGCCATGCTCAAATTGCAGCCTGAAAAAGTACAATCTATGAACCTGATGCCCGCAATATCTGCATTAGAAAAATCACACGCAATAAAATTGCAATTTTCGTATTCTCCTTTTGCCAACTCAAGTTGGCTAAAGTTGCATTTGTAAAAGTCCTATCTTCTATAGATGTCGTCATTGTTCTCTCCTTGATATTTTGCAGGTTGTCACATAAAATCGACAGCAACTTTCGCGTGTTACCCGGTTATGGTGTTATTCCTTTTCCGAGGGTCAGACAAAAAACAATGAAAATGGCACATATTATTAAATTAAAAAATAAACTTTTCGTGTTTTTGTCATTTGTAATATTGCTTTTGACGGGTTGCCTCAGAAATAAAATTGGCAAAGAAGCTGCCATTTCAAGCAAACATTCAAAAGCAGCGTGTATTCTGTCTGGTCTAAAAAACAAACCTGTAGCAAATGCGGCTATAGAAGCAAAGGAAAATGAGTACAGAATATTTTGCCTCTGCAGTGAGTTACTTTGACTCTTGTTGTTAGCGTCAGCCAGATAATAATTTAAAATTCGAATAAACAGAATGTAAAACAAAATACCCGCAACAATCAAAATAAATTTCCCGGATGTGCCCGAACTAACTTCTTTGATTGCAAATGTCCAGTCGCCTGTTTTGCTTATGGCAGAATGCAATATGGTCCCTGAAAACCAAAATAAATTGTAAGCTATCACTTGCAATAAAAGTATTTTGGGTATTGCCGTTTTCTTCAGCAAAATAAAAGCAAGCCCGCCAAAAATCAAATTAGCGATAGGGCCACCAATGTCAACGATAACGTTCCCAGGGCTGCTTTTGAAATATGCGCTGGTCAGTAATTTGATTTTGTTGCCCGTTACCAGGCAAGCTCCACCATGCCCTATTACTTCGTGGATTACATCCGCAACCATGTAGGACAAAACCCCCATCATTGCCAAAGTAAACGGGCTATATTTCTTTTCGGTCATTTGTAAAATGGGTTTTCCAAAAATTTGCAGGCTGAGTTGTGGATTATTTTTTGCTCACTGAAGCGGGACAAGCTGTGCTTGTATTTTATAAATGTCTGCCAGCAACTAAGCCGAATAAAATTAAAATCCCGTGTAGCAAACTGCTTAATGAAGTTAAGGAAATATCCCATTACGAAGAATCGAAGCGACGGCGACTGCTATATTAAATACATCACGCGGACGACTGGCAAAACATAGCGAGAAAATCGCCATACTGTCAAACGCAGACCTTATTTGCACTATCCCTAAACTACGATGAGCAGAGGAAATTTTCTGCTTGTTCTTATATAGGCAGATCTTTTCACTCATTAATGAATTTCACCAGATCTTTTGTTATATGGCCATCCCATCCTTTTTCACAAGCTTCATAACATTCAACTTCCGGCACTAAACCAATATGTGTGAAATCAATTTTAGTTTTGTCATTTTCTTCCGAAAGTTCAAATACAACTTCGGTATTATTCCATTCCTTTTTGTTTTTGAACCAAGGCAAATTACAGTCATCAACTTTCCAAACAATTTTTTTGTTTGGAACAAATTCACTTATTACAAAATCAACAAATGAAATCTCTCCATTAAGTTCACCAAACGGAACGGTGAACTCATCACTCAATTTAGCGGCACTTCCTGAAAAATCCTTCCTCCACCAAAGATTTATCTGACTGATTTTTTTCATTGCCTCCTCCGGGGAAGCATTAACCACAATGGTTCTGTGATAGTTTTTACTTTCTATTGTATTTGAGTCTTTAAAATGCTGGTTTCTGATCTCTGCTGCTTTAATCATTTCTCCTGAGGGAGCGCCTGTTTCGATAAGGTGCAATAGCCAATCCCTGATAACAATATTCCATCCTTTTTCACACATTGCGTAACATTCCATTTCCGGCACAAGCCCTTGGTGTGTAAAATGAAGAACAGTTTTATCTTTTATGGTGCTAATCTCAAAAATCATTTTTGTATTTGTCCATTCATCCTTATTGCCTTTGATCCAATTCAGTTTACTCTCCGTGACAAGCCAAACAATTTTTTTTTCCGGGATAAGCTCCGCCAATTTCTGTTTTGAATAATGCTGATTTGGGTGGTTGATGATAAAACTATCATTTAGCCTGCTGCTATTGCCTTCAAAATCGTTGCTCCACCATTTTGTCACATCGTTGATTGCATTGAAAACTGCTTGCGGTGATTGAGTAACCTCAAGGGTTGTAGTATAGCTTTTATTTGTCATCTTGCTTTATTTTAGTATGTGGCACAAAGAAAGGCAGTTTATCACATGTAGCATTGTAAAAATCGGAAGTGTTATTATCTGTAATAACTTTCACCAAAATCGTTTGTTTGCTTTTCAAATTTAGCAAGCGGTAGCCCGGTGAAGCGTTTGAAATCTTTAATAAAATGAGATTGATCGTAATATAATTCGTAAAAATCGTTCCTGAAAAATGATTTTTCATTGCCGTTGATAAACGCCTGATAGTATTGTTTGAAGCGAATAATAGAAGATAAGTTTTTCGGGCTTACGCCTAATTTATCATTGAATTTCATATTCAGCCAGCGACTGCTATATCCTGTTTTCTTTTCTAATTCTTTAATAGTTATGCTGCCTTTTGAAGCGACTATTTTTTCTATGCAATACTCAAAAATCAAATCCTCTTTTTCTGACGAAAGTAATTTGAGCAGGAATTGCTGCAATAGAACTATTTTTTGTTGGACCGTAGTTGCGCGATTAATTTGTTCTACTAATTTTTTTCCGATGTTCCCCAACACATCGCTTATTGAATAAATTTGGTTTTGAATATCATTAAGCGTGAAATGAAAAAAACGATACGCCCCTTTCGGGCTAAATTCAATTCCGATAGTTTCGGTGGCAACATCTTCGTCAACATCTAATATGACAGGGACATCAATTAATCCTGTCAAAGTAATGTCGTTTTCCTTTGACGCAAATTGTTTTTCGTTTATTGCTGCAACGATTCCATTTTGATAAGAGACTGTGATTTTGATGTTTCCATTGGGCACAATTAACTTCATATCATCAAAAGGCATTTTCCCGCTGCTTTTAAAAAGCCACATTTTTTCAATGTAGTTTTTTAGCAGGGAGTGAGGCTCAATATGATGAAATTGTACAGGCATTTTGCTTCTGCTAAGGTTCAGTTGTAATGTGCTGGGATCTGGCGCAGACCACGGGAAATCAATTAGTGAAGTTAATGAAATATCCCGTTGTGCAGGACTCTGCGATGATGGCTGTTAATTTTAAATCCATGATTGGGGTGATCCTTTCCTGTGCATTAACTAGGGTTTTATTTTGCTTCAGTCACCAAAATATTGCCGTCACGTTTGATGCTTAGATTCATGAGTTGCCCAACATCAGTCATCGGAATCGAGATACTGAAACTAAAATCGAAACTGTCGCTGTCACTGTCATAACCTTCAAATTTTGGTTCAAATATCACCGCATAGTCTTTTAAGTATTGAGGTAGTTTGTCAACAAAGTCACGTTTTGTAATTGTCTTTTTTAGGATAGTGTCGGCATTGATTACGATTATAACGTCCTCTGCGAAATTGTGGGTAACAAAAGCATTTGTTGTGTCATCCAGATTGTATTTGCCGGGAATCACTATGCTATTGTCAACCAAGCAATAATACTTTCCTAATACTTTTATCTTTTCTCCATTTCTTCCATTGTGAAGGCTTTCAAATGTAATTGGCTTACTATAGCTGAGAATATATTCTTGTCGTTCTTGTTTAATGTCAGGTGTAACTTCTTGCTCAGGTTTCGAGGGAGTGTCAATTGTGAGATTCTGTTTGCTATTTGTTTTTATCTGTTTACAAGAAGTCAAAAAGACAATGCTTGAAACAATTATTAGGAGTTTTTGCATAATTTGTAAGCTGGATCTGGCGTATCTGACCTTCGTCGCAATCCGCTTATCGAAGTTAATGAAATGTCTCTTTTCGGGGGCTTCTCGCTACTCTCTCTATATTAAATCCATGATGCAGGAGAGACCGGAGAGAAAAAAAAATGCTTGTTGTTCGATATCTCTTTTGGTGTTCCCGTGAATTGATTGTCTGGTTTGTCTTGCTATAAGCCTGCTTTTGTTGCTTGCCGGACGCAAGCTCTTTTTTGGAAATCAAAATATATAAACAGTTTAAAATCCCTGCCGATCCCCGCTTATCGGCATATCAGAGTAATGAACATGAACCAAATGCCATTCATTTTTTGTTTTTCTCCAAATTTGTGACTCTCTTCCTTTGGTTTGCAAAGGGCTGTTATCTTTTTTAAAGGTCGCATCAAACACCCAATAAAACTCTGCCCATGCGACGCCGCCATAAACATTGATGTGTGCATTATAAATATTCAATTTCCGTTTGGAAAAAAAGTCGCCAAAAAATTTGTATATATGATTATTGATTTCTGCCCAACCATGTTCATGCCCCCGCGGGTTTATAAATGAAACTTCCCCTGAATGTGCAAATAATTTATATCCTAAAACCGTATCCGCATTGTCAATAGATGCTGCATATTTTTCAATGAGAGCTCTAATTTCGCTGGTGTCAGACGGCACTTTATTTATGGTGCCTGGATAATTAGCTTTGAAAATTTTTGATGGTTGATTAAATGAACAGAAAATAAAGTTTGCCAAAACCACCGGCAATAAATAGGGTCTTTTCATTTTATTGTAAAAGTTTATTCATTGAACTGCTTGTTAATTGCCGCCAACGCGCTAATGTATGATATAAGGCGCATGCCTGGAAATTTGATTGCTGACGTTCTTGTTGCCATGCGGGTAAGCATGGGCGTTGGGGGTGTCAAGGTCTGTGTTGTGCATTGGTTTTGTGTCTGGCTCACCAGCGGCCGCCCGAAATTCTGTTATTCTTGGTGCGGATAACACACGAGACTATTAAAGCACCAACGATTGCGAAGTTTTTAGTGGGCCACTCTGCGACCAGATTTTGTGAACAGTAACAACTGCGATTTTACTATTGTGGGTTATATTCTACCATCCATTCAATACCGAATTTGTCTCTGAAACAACCGAAATAGGAGCCCCAGGGACTGTCGCCAATAGGCATTTCAATATCTCCGCCTGCTGAAAGCCCGTTAAATATTTTGTCGGCTTCTTCACGGCTTTCTGCGGTAACAGATATCTTAGACCTGTTTTCATTTTCATTTACCCGTCCCAGAAATTCCGGAACGTCATTGGCCATCAACATGTTTTTGCCAATGGGCAAAGCAATTTGCATTATCTTATTAGCATCTTTTTCTTCTACCTGAAACTCGGCGGTCGATAAATCTTTTAAGCGTATAATCCTTGCGAACTCCCCGCCGAATACTGATTTGTAAAAATTGAATGCCTCTTCGGCATTTCCGTTGAAGTTGATGTGTGGGTTGATAACTGCCATAATGTACAGTTTTAAGTTGTTTTTTATTTTTTATTCCAATGCCGATAGTGTCTTTATTATTGTTTTATTTTTTAATTTTCTGGTTATTTCAATTGCCCTTTTATGGAAGCCGCTGCTTTGGCAAAACCGAGATGGTTGCGTCTGGACCTCATCCTGCGCAAGCATATAGTATAGCTTTTGATTTAGCTATACGTTTGCCAAACTGAGGCGGTCTTTTCTATTTTCTGTTTGTTAATGCAACTTTTAGCCCAAGTCCAACCATAGTTAGCCCACAAATTTTGTTTATATAAGTTGATATTCTCTTGTTGGCTTTCAACCTGGCAAAAATAGCAGATGCAAAATTCGCCAGTACCAAACACCAAATGGTGCCAGTTGTAATAAAAGTTATTCCAAGTGTAAGAAATGGCAAAACGGTATTTTTCAAAGCCGGGTCAATAAATTGCGGCAAAAATGCTATAAAAAATAACGCAACTTTTGGGTTTAAGATATTGGTAAATATGGCATCCCTGTATATTTTCCGGTAATCAACCGAATTGCTTGGCACAACTTCGTTGTTATTAAGTTGGGATTTGTTTGTGAGCATTTTAAAACCAATGTAAAACAGATACGCGGCTCCGGCAAATTTAATGATATTAAAAAGTAAAATTGATTTCGCAATAATTAAAGAGAGCCCGAATGCGGCCAAAATTGTATGAAAAACACTTCCGGTACCAATGCCAAAGGCAGAAACAAATCCGGCCTTTTTTCCTTGCCCGATGCTTTTCGTGAGTATAAAGATGGTGTCATTACCGGGTGTCAGATTTAAGAGAATACCTGCGAATAAAAATGTTTCAAAATGAATTATCCCTGTCATGATAATGTATCAGTTTAGCAGCATGTTGGCGGCAGTTTGCATCCTTGAGCAATGCAAAAGTACCAATCATCAATTCGTCGGGAGCTACGTCACTAAAACTTTTAATGAATTTTTTATAGACTTTTCTATTTGATTTGCATCTATAGATTTTATTTGTTCCTTTATTTCATTGCTTAGGCCGGGAGAACTCATCAATGCTTTGGCACAGTTTGAAACTTCTTTACTTAATGTTTTGTGGTTTATTTCTGCATTAATACTGGTGAGTAACGCCAATGTTAGTGGCAGTGATTAACCTGAATTCGTCAATTACTCTCCGGTGTACGGGTCTTTGATGCGTCTTGCAGAATAATGGATATCTGAAAATCTTACTTCACACTTGTCTCCGGTAGGAGATTGAGCCAAAAAGCCAATTTTGATACTCTTTTTATTATTGAACTGCAGATGCCTGATTAATAACCATTTCACTCCGTCAGGCGAATAGTACATCGTAATTACATTGCCTGCCTTTGCTAATTTGTAGTAAACCTTGTCGCCCGCTATTGCTGCAGAATTACAATCATCAGAAATATCTTTTGTTACCACCGAAACAACCCGCCTTGCTCCTGTATAGTCTTTTTCAAAACAAAATTTTATCCAATTCAAACTATCCTCCCATAAAACAATTGCTCCTCCATCCCATTTATGTGTGAAAGCGTGCTGTATTGATGCAGAGAGTATGAAGTCTTGATCGGCAGCAAATAGCAATTTTGGGGCGTTGTCTGTATTGTAGGTAACGTTTGGATCCCGGAACATGTCTGTTTTTGGGCCTGCGGTAATTGTCAGTACACCTTTTTTTGATGAATATTTTAAAGGATTATTAACCCATGTCAAAAAATATGGAATCGAAGGAATGCGGATACTGTCTTTTACTTGCGCCATGGAAAAATGGAAAGAAAATAAAACCACAACAAGAGCTTTTGCAAAATTTACGGGGAATGTATTTTTCATGTTGCCAATAAATGAAGTGAGTCGAATATCATTGCCGCCTAATCATAAATGTACGAAGGTTTTGCCTTTAATTGGTTTTGTGTATTCTTTCAGTTTGTTGAGGTAAAGCCAGTTATAAAAAATTGCGAAAGCTGTATTGTATTTTGCGAAGACAACCTGAGATTATCCTCTTTAAATACCCGATTGCTCATGCTTCTGATTTCGCAATCGAGCGATAGCGCAGCGTCAAACCCTTTGTGCGCTCGTGCATTGCGATTGCCAATCAAGTTGGTATTCCTTATTGATTGTTTTCTGTAAATTCAAAGCTTTCTGCTTCATTATATTGAGAAAATTAATGGCTCTGCCATTTTACCGCCTTACAAAATGGGCGTCATTAGCAGTACATTTATCATTTCTTTATTTTCTGAAAACAACGCCGGATTTCCAACAGGCCTCTTAACATTGCCAAATCCATTAACCATTGCGTCAAAACAGCTTCTCGGCAACGAATCCAGGAAACGCAGCAAGAAAAAGCATAAAAAATTCTAACAGGTATTCTTCCCACTTCTTTTTATCTGTCGCATGATGAGGATGTTTATATACTTCCATATTTTCTGTTTCTTGTTTTGGGCTAATTGTATCAATGTTACCGGCGGGTTTCATTTCGTCCGAAAGCTTGCTGACTGAGCATCTGAAGTATTGCCTGAATACTCTTCTTCTTTATTTTCTTCCATTTAGTGTAGGTTATTTGAGTGCCCTATTGCATCGGCGCCCAACGACGCTGCAATGTTGCAGGCAGCGGTCTGTTTTAATATTGTCAGGTCTGTGCAATGCACTCAACAGATACGAGTATCCCCCCTGGAAAAGGCATAACTTGTGGGGTGCTTCTCGCAGGTGCATTGTCGGGGAAAAACTCTTTGTAAATTTTGTTTATTACCGCGAAGTCATTTCCGGTTACCATAAAAATCGTGGTCTTAACAACCTTGGACATGTCAGACCCGGCGTCTTCGAGGATCGTCTTAATGTTGGAAAAGCTTTGTCGTACTTGTTGTTCAAAGTCTGCACTGATAATTTGCCCTGTGGCGGGGTCTATGCCCGGAGTCCCGGATAAAAATATAAGGTTGTCAGCTATAACTGCCTGAGGAAAAGCATCACTCATTCGCGGAGCCCTTGAACTATTGAATGTTTTTCTTGTGCTCATCATAATTTTTTTTGTTTGACTAAGTTTATTTGTCTGCAGGTTGCCTGCAAATCATAAATATACAAAGGTTTTTGCCTCTTGCTGCCTTGTATGTTCTTTCAGTTTGCTGATGCAAGCCCGGATATAAATAGTTGCGAAAGCCATCTTGCATTTCGCAAATACAACCTGAGATAGCCATCGCTAAATTCCCGATAGCTCATGACTTTGATTTTGCAAAATAGGTCAAGTCTAAGAAAGAAAGTGCAACTAAAAATAAAGCATCGCCCGAAAGTTGATTGCTAAGGATTGGGGCGCCCAAAAAATAAAACATATCCATCAGCATCTTCTATTTCAAAGCCTCTTAAATTATCACTATTGTCATGGATAGGTTTACTGAATGCCATGCCATTTGAACGATATTCTTCAAACAACCTGTCGGGCTCAGCAGTGGAGATATAAGCATCCGGGGGCGCCCATTCGTGTCGTGTATGATTAGGGATTGGTTTTATATCAGGGGCAACTGCCTTAAGCATAATTGAAATATTGTCGCGGCCAACAATAGCCCAATAGGGATTGTCATGCGGGCCAATATGCTGCACTTCAAATCCAAGTTTATCTACATAGAATGAAACTGAAACTTTAACGTCTGCAATGATAAAACAAGGCATGATGTACCCAAGATTTGTCATTATCGAAATTTTGTTTTTGAGGAAATCTGGCTGCTCATTGCAAAGAACTTATAAATGTACAAAGGTTTTTGCCGCTCGCTGGCTTCATATATATTCTTTCAGTTTGTTGATGTAAAGCTTGATATAAAAGATTGCGAAAGCCGTATTGTATTTCGCAAATACAACCTGAAATAGCCCTCGTTAAGTTTCCGATTGTTAATGGTGATGATTTTGAAAGCTAGGGATAGTGAGCGTTACATTGTCTAGCCTGCTTTTGAAAATACTTTTGTCAGCCGTCGTTTTTCTTTTTCAGTTTTTTTGCCAGCTTTATGGAATGTTTTAACGAGTTTATATTGTTCCAGTCGCTGTGCGATATGATAATAAATTTCGGGTCAGGGCATTTTTTCTGCACCCTTTTTAGAGTAGTTTCGTATTCATCAACATTCGCATCTCCTAAATAACCTAAATCTTCAGCTTCTGCGCCTTTAATTAAACAACCCCCGTATAGTATTTTCTGTTTGCTAAACCACACGATGATATTGTCTGCCGTATGCCCTTCCCCGGGGTAATAAGTTTCAAATGAATATTGCCCAATATTAAATACAGTATCCTTTGTCATTAAAAATTCCGCTCTTTTTTTATTGTTCTTTTTGCTCAATTCATCTGTGAGAACAGTTGTGTAAGTTTTGATCCCTTGTTGCTTGTAATAATCAAGCCCTTCAGTTCTGTCCCTATGCCAATGCGTTGCAATGCACAAATTCACGCTTTTGTTGTGTTTTGATTTTATGCTGTCAAGCAATGGCTGAAACTGTGTTGTGTCCCAGGGTGTGTCAAACAATACAACGCCATCATCTGTGACAAGATACATTCCATTTGCAGGCAATCGGCTTCCTTCGTAAGTGCTGTATGTTGTGTAAACATAAAAGCCACCTGTTAAAGGTGAGATTTTAAGTTTTGCTTCTTTCTGTCCGAAAATGTGGGTCAGAGAAGAAATAAATAGTATTGTCAATAGAATTATCCGCATTCTGTTCCCAGTCTAATATGATTGTTTTGAGCGTGTTTTAAAATTCAGCTTATTGATAAATGTACAAAGGTTCTTCGCCTCTCGCCAGTTTTGCATGTTCTTTCAGTATGTCAATGGATCATCGGTAATAAAAAATTGCAAAAGCCATTTGCGCTTCGCAAATACAGACTGAGATCCCCTTGGTTAATTGCACCATACCTAATGGCTTTGATTTTGAAAACGAGTTCCAGCGGAGAGCTTTTAGTTTGGCAGCAATTCAAATTTTGCAAGTGTCCCGTTTAAGTATTCAGTAAGTTGTGTGCAAGCAATTTGGGCGAACTCTTCAAAAACTTCTTCTACTGTCCAGCCAATATGCGGAGTCAAAATAACATTGTCAAGTTTTCGCAGTGGCGAATCTATTGGCAGTGGCTCTTCAGCAAACACGTCAAGCCCCGCGCCAGCCAATGTCCCTTCTGTCAGCGCTTCGACTAAAGCATTTTCATCAATAATAGCTCCACGCGATGTGTTGATTAATATTGCACCCGCCTTCATTTTTGCTATTTTTTCTTTATTCATTAAGCTGGTTGATTCCTCTGAAAGGCGCAAATGGATGCTTACAATATCGCTTGTTCCCAGAAGCTCGTCTAATTGGATATTACGGCATATAGTTTACCAATTATTTCAGAGCATAGTTTACCAGCGTTTCAGTGTATAGTTTACCAGTTGGAAGTTGGGTTGAAAAAAATATTTCAGCCCAAAGTTTACCATTCATTGGTTGGTTATAGCTGACATTACGGCGCAAAGTTTACCACTTGGCAACGGAGAGTTTGTTGATAGCATTTTTTAACGGCATTGCTTTGCCATTAAAAGCATGGCCAATCAAGTGATATCAATGCAACAGATTCGGGCTCTTATTCAGCTTTTGGAAAAAGGATGTTCTCTGCGGGCCATCTCAGCACAACTGGGCATCTCCAGGCAACCAGTCACTTTATATGCAGCCAGGCTTAAGAATGCAGATCACACGCTTCAAGAGCTTCGGCAACTTTCTGACAACGACTTAGCTAATATCGTTTATGCTCCTGCACCAGAAATGGTTTATCCTGATAAAGCAAAGAGGCTGGACTTTACAGCACGTATCCCTTACTTCCTGACTGAGCTTAAGCGCACCGGTGTGACCCGGCTGTTGCTTTGGGAGGAATACCGAAAAGAATATAATAGCCCCTACAGGTATACGCAGTTTTGTATCCTCTTAAAAGAAGCCAGCAAGGTGACACAAGCCACCATGCACCTTGTGCATACACCTGCTGCTATGGTCATGGTTGATTTTGCAGGTGATAAGATGAGTTACGTTGACGGCTCCACTGGTGAGTTGATCTTCTGCCCTGTGCTGGTTTGCGTATTGCCCTTCAGCAAATACACATTTGCTGCGCCCCTGGCTGATGCAACCATCCCGCAAGTCATCAAAGGTCTTAATAACTGCCTTCAATATTTAGGTGGCGTTCCCTTAAGCCTGAAGACCGATAACATGAAGCAGGTGGTCACAAAATCCTGCCGCTATGAACCTGTATTTACCGAAGCCCTTCAGCAATGGGCCATGCATTATAATATCACCCTGCTGGCCACACGGGTAGCCAGGCCTAAAGATAAAAGCGCGGTAGAGAACGAAGTAAAGATCGCATACCAGCGTATTTATGCCCCGCTGCGCGATGAGGTCTTCACCTCCTTCAATCAGTTACATGCAGCTACCCAAAAGCAACTGGCTTTGCATAATGAAAAACTGTTCCAGTTAAAAGACCACAGCCGGCTGCAGCAATTTATGCAGATGGAACGACCCTTGCTTCAACCCCTGCCGCCGGATCTGTTTGTTGTCAAACACCAGGCTATAGCCAAGGTGCAGAAAAACTATCACATCACACTTGGAGAGAACTATCACCACTACAGTGTGCCCTATCAGTTCATTGGCAAGCAGGTGAGTGTTGTATATGATACAGATATCGTAGAGGTATACTTCCTGCACCAGCGCATTGCGCTGCATAGGCGCAGTTATAAAAAACATGACTTTACTACTGTTGGAGATCACATGCCTGCCGGCCACCAGCAGTTCTTTGAGCAACAGGGATGGACGCCCGCTTATTTTTTAGAACAGGCATCGCGCATTGGAGCTTCTGTCCACCTGTATATGGATGAGGTGTTAAAATCAAGAGCCTTTACCGAACAAACTTATAATGCATGCAGGGGAATATTGCGGCTACATAACCAGTATGGTGCATCCAGGCTGCAAGCAGCTTGTGCAAGAGCATTGCAAGGCTGTGTATTTAACTACCGCACCATCCAGAATATCCTGGTGAGCAACCAGGATAAGATAAGCCTCTCAGATCAACCCGATCTGTTCCGGCCCCCTGAACACCCTAATCTTCGTGGCAGGGATGCCTATCAATAAGTCTGTTTTATTTATTTAACCATAAAAAACAAGAACATGAACCAACAAAGCACGCTGGAACAATTACAGGAGCTAAAATTAACAGGGATGGCTAAGCGCTATGAGGCCATCATGAAGCAGCCCGTTCACCAACAGCCCGAACCTCATACTATTATCGGCTTGCTTGCTGAAGCAGAATCAGGATACCGCGTCCATCAGCGAACACAACTCTACCTGAGGCTCTCTAAACTGCGCTACAATGCTACCCCGGAACAAATCAACTGCTCGCCCGGCAGAGGAATAACCAAAGAAATCCTGTCAACCTTATCAGATGGAACTTTTATTGAAAAATCAGAGAACCTTTTAATTACGGGGGCCACCGGATGTGGAAAGAGCTTCTTCGCTTGCGCGATGGGCAGAAATGCCTGTCTGCTCGGGCACAGGACATTATATTATTCTATGAACCGTTTTATTGAGGCACTATCCGCGGCAAGATTGGATGGGACTTATATCAGGTGGCTGAATACAATTGCAAAAACCCCTTTGTTGATCATAGACGACTTTGGACTGCAGCCACTGAACAATGATATGAGACTAACTTTATTACAAATCCTCGAAGATCGCTTCGCGAAAGGTGCAACCATAATAACGTCCCAGTTGCCTGTTAATAAATGGTATGAATACATCAATGAACCAACGCTTGCAGATGCGATCTGTGACAGGTTGACATCAAATGCACATAAAATAGAATTTAAAGGAGAATCATTGCGAAAGAAAAAAAACAACTAATTTTATATCATCTACAACAACTCGCTACGCGCGGTAAACTTTGCGCTGAAACACTGGTAAACTTTGACCGTAATCTCCACTCGGGACATATCGCTTTCTTAAATCAACTTGTTGATTATGAAAAAGCAGACTTAATTAAGTTATCCATTCCAAAGGAGAATGAAATTTCATTTTCCTACATTGTCGAAAATGCAGGGCTAGAATATTATGACCGAAAAAGTCATGACTTTTACAGGGATATGATTGTTGAACGAATGATTGACGAGAAAAAGAAAAAAGACAATTTAAATGAAGAAGAAATAAAAGTTAAACTAAGAGAAATAATTCGCAATCCTAAAGGTAAATATATCAGTTACGATGCTACCCCGGATATTGATGAATATTACAGAAAAAAAGGTCATTATTTCATTCTCAAACTTCAAGGATACGATGAATTCGGAGAGGAAGATGTATTTGGTGGAATTGAGTATCGAAAATATTTAGACATTGTTGAAACACTTATTGGTGTTGCAATAATGCATACAGAAGCCTGCTTGGAACTCACGAAAATGAATCCAAAAGTCGATTTACAGAACCTTTTAACCTATACTCATTTTAAAGACAAAACTCTCGACATATATAAAAATTATTTCGGAGCATCACAAACTGAAATTGAACAAATCTTTTCTTGCATAACTCTTAATAAAGAGAATTTCAACTACTATTTAGAATACCCAGGCGCTTCACTACCTATGTATGTGCAAGTTTCGGACAATATGCTTGTAAGGCTTATTTCAGGCTGTTTAGGTAACCCGTTTGAATTATTAAATAGAGAACTTAAACGGAAATTCGAAAAGGACTATTTTGAAGCTGTAAACAAAAGAGAGGAAAGGTTTAGGAGGGAATTGTATCATCTATTTCCACATGACAATGTGATTAAAATACCTAAAGGCATAAACATAAAGATAGACGGCAAAGAAACAGATATTGATGCAGCTCTTTTTGATACAAATACAATGACACTTGGTTTATTTCAGCTAAAATGGCAAGACCCGTTTAGAAAATCAATGAGGGAGCGATTCAGTAGGATTACTAACTTATTCCAAAAAGCTACACAATGGATTGAGAAAGTTGAATATTGGTTAACAAACACGGAACCTAGAATCATTCTAGACACTCTTGACATAAAAAAGTATTACAAAGACGAAATTTATCTCACCGAAGTTCATTTATTCGTCCTGTCTCGGAACAATATGAATTTCACAAATGTTGATGGAATGGATGACAGAGTAGCTTGGGGGACTTGGTATCAAATGATAGAATCACAAGCAATCGTCAAAAGTTCCTCCGACAATGTTATTAGAGACGCCTTCATCAAATTGAAAACATTAAGTCCAAAAAACAGAATGAAAAACGAAAAAATTCCGGAGATACCAAATTTTGAGACAAGGTTTGGGAAATATCGAATTTATTATGACAAACAGAACTAAACCTGCCACTAACATTGGTATTTGCAAAAGCTGGGCGGACGGAAGCCGTGTTTCAACTTTTTGTTTTTCAATTTGGCTTCATATCGGGCAGAACAACGTTCTTCAACATTTGGTTCATTGAGCCAGCAGTAGTTCCGGCTGACGGATTTCAATTGAGCGATTAATCGTAACTTGAACTGTAAATAAAAATAAACAGCGGTAAGCCGGGCGGACGGAATGCTATTGACCGCAATTCGCCAAGCCTTTGGCGTTAGCGGCAAGGCAAAGACAAACACTATCATGGCAGATATTAAAGTTATAGCTTGAAATTCTATTACAGACTTTTATAGAAAAAATTATGACAAGGACAGAAGACATAACGCATTTTGCTCCAGAACTACATATTCCTAATGGGACAATTGAAATTGATTTTTACAAAAAATTCGGAGCGACTGAAAACTTTTGTCTTCGCAACGATGATGGGAGCATCCACGTAGCTGAATTAGAAATTAACGGAGCAATTTTTCATGTGCACGAAACAATGCGCGACGCTCTTGAACCAATAAGTGCTAAAGGAGTAACATCGGTTATCGGATTGTTTGTTCCTAATGTAGAGGAAGTAATGAAAAAAGCTATTCAGGCGGGAGCAACAGAAATTAATCCTACAACAGACCACGATTATGGCTACAGACAAGGAATGTTTAAAGACCCTTTTGGACACTATTGGCAAATACAGAAAAAAATCTAAATGAACAGCACAACAACACTGCTGGTAACAGTGTGTTTATAAAATTGTGGCTGGACGTAAAGCATTCAACTTTAAATCATTATTTTGCTTTTGTGGTTAATTGAAGCTTAAGTTTTTCCAATGCCCCAACTTCATAAACACTTTAACGTTAGCGGCAAGCAATTGACAGCAGTATAAGAATCTACAAATAATGAATGCAAGAATCTTACTCATAGAAGGCACTTCTGGAATAGGAAAATCAACATTGATTGATGCCTTACTGAGGAAATACATCTCCGAAAACAAGAAAATAAGAAGTTTGTTACATCTTACGCAGGCTAACACATATGGCCCGTTAGCAATTGATGAAGACAATGGTACACTTACCAAAGAAATTAATAAAGCGCATCTTGGTAATATTTACAATTTGCTTGATTGGTCAATTTCATCGCTTAAAGATGAACGTAAAGTAAAATTATTCGGCCTACTTGACACACTTCACTTCACTCATTGTGTCCGTCCAGGTGTTATTGATTGGAATGATATTGTGGAATATGATACCAAACTCAAAGCTATCGAATGCAAACTTATTTTTATAAGTGCTGAACCTCAAACGATTTGGGACAGAGGCATAATGCCTAGAATTAATGAACAATTTATAACAGGCTATGCAACTAAATTTGGAAAAGACATTAAAGAGATTCATCAATATTTTGTTGGCGAGCAAGTCCAACTTCAAAAGTTGGTTACAAAGTCCTGCTTAACCAAAATAGACATAAGAGCGGAAGATGACTTTGAAAAAAACGTTGAAAAAAGTTACAATTTTTGGATTTGCTAATGCCTGCCGCTAACATGGAGCTTGGTGTTATGTCGGCGGAAGGACAACACCAATCGGCTTCACCTATCTATCAGCTTCGGTCCTGACGGATAGGTCCAAGCGATAAATTATATTCTCAACTTTTGTAACTTTAGCCGGGCCCCGGGCCGGGCGGGAAGTTTTCCAAATGCCGCCACAACATGCTTAGCCCTGGCCGTTGGCGGTAATTTAAACAGACCATCATCAGACACAAAATGAGAAGTGGAGACGAACTAAAAAAACTCATAATTGACAAAGCAATATCTGATGACAGAATCAGAGCAGTTTTACTAAATGGTTCAAGGGCTAACAGTAAAATATTGGCTGACAAATACCAAGACTTTGACATCGTTTATATTGTAAATAATCTTACCAGTTTTATCTCTGACCACAGTTGGACAAATATTTTTGGTGACAGAATTATTTTGCAGTTGCCAGACGGGACGACTTTTGGAGAACAAGAAGATAAAGAACTTGTAGACTTTCATTATTTAATGTTGTTCAAGGACGATAATAGAATTGATATAACATTATTTCCAATAGACAAAATTGAAAAAAAATTCAAGCTTGACAGTTTAACAATTGTGTGGCTTGACAAAGACGATATATTCTCAAACATTGATAAGCCAACTGATTTCGATTATTTAATTAAAAGACCAACCGAAAAAGAATTTGCAGATGCTTGTAATGAGTTTTGGTGGGTAAGTACCTATGTTGCAAAAGGGCTTTTGAGAAATGAAATAACTTACTCAAAAGAAATGCTTGAAACAGTTGTTCGACCAATGTTTATGAAACTCATAGAATGGTTTATTGGGACTGAAACAAATTTTTCAGTTTCGTTTGGAAAGTGCGGGAAATTTATGAACCAACATTTATCAAGTAAACAATATGACAAAATACTTGCTACGTATTCAGACCAACAAGTAGAAAACAATTGGAAAGCTTTATTTATTATGACAGAATTATTTAGGGAGTTTGCAATAACAGTGGCTGCCAAATTAAATTTTCAGTACAACTCAAATGAAGAGGAAAATGTAATGACTTATTTGAACCATTCCTATCGTGGACAAAAATAAACTACCGCTAACATTGGTTGCCAATAGTGTGGCTTGGCATTGAAACAATCAGCAGCAGTAATTAAGTTGTACTGTGGTTCGGGGCACGACGAAAAAGCTTAGCTTTAGTTCTTAAATTCAACTTTAATTTTTAATCAGCAGCGGTTGTGGGCAGACGGAATCTAATTCCCAACCTGCATAAAGCCATGCACGTTGGCGGTAATTATTTATGAAAAATCTCTCCGCAAGTTTAATCTTCTTATTTGCAACCTTAGTAACTAATAGTCAAATTCATTTCTCGAAATTCAAATCTATAAAATATAATGTAGTTCCAATTCAAGCTGGGTCTCTATCAGATGATTCGACAAAGTTTGACATTATAGACTTTAGCAAAATCAAAAACTTGCGAGATATAAAAATATATTTGCGACATGTTAAAGGAGACTCTTCGATTATTTTAATATATAAAAAAAATAAACTCATTCAAACTATTGGCATTCCGTTTTGGCTTTGGCTTTTTGAAAATGATTGCTATGTCCCAGATTTTGATAATAATAAGAAATCTGATATCAAATTTACTATCCAAGGTGGCGGAGCCGGGCTAGCAGGAGAACTTGCATATAAAATATACCTTTTCAATTATGGAAACAAGTTCAAACTATTAGCTTTTTTTGATTTTTCGCATGAAAAAGAATATGATTTAAACAATGATGGAGTTTTTGAAATATTGAGCCGCAATCATGTTTTCTATGGCGGACATAGTTACTGGGTTTATAATACTTTTAATTTTTTAAATGGCAGACTTGAAAATAATTCTAAGAAATTTGGCTATCCATTATGGACAAAAGACTTATTTAAATCTTCAGACAAAATTGCAACCAATATTCCGAGAAATGTAAAAAACAAAGAGTATTGTTCTTTGCCGGACAAAACGTTAATAAAATAAATAACTACGGCCAAAAAGGGGTTTGGTGTTATGTCGGCGGAACACATAACCCGACTTCATCTATCCGGAGCATCGGTCTCGGGTGACGAATAGGTTCAAGCTTTAGTTCATGTTCTCAACTTTAGTACCTTTAAGCAAGCACCAGCCCGGGCGGGACGTTTTTCCAAATGCCGCCACAACATGCTTAGCCCGATCGGTAGCTGCGATTTTTCTTGACTATGCAAAAAATCCTTAATGACATAAACGAGGACTTCTTTTTATCACATGAACCCGCTATCATTGAAGAAATGATTATAAATGGCGTCATCGACAAAGAAGCAATAGCAAATAAGTGGCTTGGTTATCCTCCTGCGACAGAGCAAGAAATTCAAAATAAAGAAAGATTACTAGGGACTTTACTTCCGCCATCTTTCAAAGAATTCTTATTGACTTCAAACGGTTTTAAACAAGTCAGTATCTTTCAAGACAATTTATTCCCTATCGACAAAGTTGACTGGGCAAAGAACACGGAACAACAATGGTGGTTTGATCTATTAGAGCAGAATGATTTTGAAGTTCCTGACGAAATATATTTTGTATATGGACAAGAACAAGCACCTGCCATGTACAGCGACAAATACTTAAAGCATAGTTTAAAAGTGTCTGAGCGGTATGACGGAATGTGCGTTTTTCTTAACCCTATGATAAAAGATGGGGAAGAATGGGAAGTTTTAGTTTATGCAACATGGTATCCAGGGACAAAACGCTATCGTTCATTTAAGGAATATCTTCTTGAAACACATGAAATAAATGTGGCCCTCCGAGATTTTTAGGAAAAAAAACGCAGCTAACAGGATAAGGCTTGGCAAAATGCGGGCATAATCCTAATGCCGCCACAAAACGCCCGTGCCGTTGACTGCAAGCTTTGACGATGTCACGTCCTGAAATAGGTTGACCAAAATTTAAATACCTTTAGTAATACAATGGCTCAACAAGAAAAATGAAATGCATTGTATGACGATATTTGGTTTTAATTAAATAAAAACTAATAATGGCAAAATTTAAAATATGAAAAAGCTGATTTTAATGTTCGAAAATAAAAATTATTGCAGGCGCAATAAATTCCTTGTTTGCTTAACATTTATCATTATCTTTTTTGTCATTCAACCTGCTATTGCACAGGTGAACAAAAATGCCATGAGCGAGCACATAAATACTGCGGATTCAGTTAGGGGTATAACCATTCATCAGGAAATTTACTTTAAGGTAAGCCCGCAGAGCGTATATCAAGCTTTGTTAAACTCAAAAAAATTTAGCGACTGTACCAAAAAATCATTTGATATGTTCACGGCTAATTCTGCCAACATTGATTCTGCAGTTGGCGGCACTTTTTCTGTATTTGACGGTCACATAATTGGCAGAATTTTAGAGTTAGTCCCTAATCTACGAATTGTAGAAGCATGGCGTGTGGTTGATTGGCCTGAAGGAGTATATTCGATTGCAAGGTTTGAATTTAAGCAACAAGGTATTGGTGCAAAATTAATATTTGACCATATAGGATTTCCAGAAGGTTTAAAAGAACATTTATCTATTGGATGGCAACAGCATTATTGGGATGCCCTTATTAAGTATCTCCAATAGAAATTTTGGAAAGCTGCGAATATAAATGACATGTGTTCATAATTTTTTGATTCAATAGAGTATTGCTGGACGAACAACAGCAGGATTCGGCTTGCTGCCATGCTGGCTGACGGAAAGCAATCGGCACTTGCACAACCCACACTAGTTCTCATTTTCAAAATCACATGTCTGAGCTATTGGATATTTGACGAGGGCTATCTGAGATGTTCGGCATCATGAATTTAAAATAGCAGAGATCATCGCAGAGACCCCGCGCAATGATGTTATCGCGATTTTTTATAACCGGCTTTACTAATCAACCTGAACATATATACTAAACCAGCGGGCGGCAAAAACCTTTGTATATTTATGAGCTGTGCGTCATGTTACAGACGCGCCTGCAAACATCAGTCAACAGACAGCATATGAATTTACTAAGCAATAAAAAAGTTGCCATTATCGGGGCCGGGCCAATTGGGCTTACCATGGCAAAACTGTTACAACAAAACGAAATTGACCTGACCGTTTATGAGAGGGATATAGATCCGGAAGCAAGAATTTGGGGAGGAACACTTGACCTTCACAAAGGTTCGGGACAAGAAGCAATGAAAAAAGCCGGCTTGTTGCAAACGTATTATGAGTTGTCATTACCTATGGGAATAAATTTTGCTAACGAACAAGGCAATATTTTATCTACGAGAAAACCTACACCCGAAAATCAATTTGACAATCCGGAAATCAACAGGAACGCTTTAAGAAAAATGCTGTTTGAGAGTTTAAAAAACAACACCGTTGTTTGGGACAGCAAATTGATTGACCTTGAAGAGCAAAACGGAAAATGGTTTTTGGACTTTGAAAATAAACCAGGTGCAACCGCAGACATTGTAATTATAGCCAATGGCGGAATGTCAAAAGCAAGACAATTTGTTTCTGACACCGAAGTGGAAGAAACCGGCACTTTTATTATTCAAGGCGATATTTATCAACCAGCAATTAACTGCCCTGAATTTTTTAACTTGTGCAACGGCAACAGGCTTATGTCCGCATATCAGGGAAACCTATTGGTTGCAAATCCTTTCAACAATGGTGCGTTGTCTTATGGTGTCATTTTTGAAAAACCAAAAGAATGGAATAGCGGAAAAGGATTAGACTTTCAAAATACCGGCAGCGTTATTGAATTTCTTTTAAACAGGTTTTCAAACTGGAGCGAAGAATTCAAACAGCTCATTCGCTCAACTGCTTTTTTTGTTGGGTTGCCCATAAGAAAGTTCCCGTTAGACAAACCCTGGAAAAGGAATCGCCCGTTGCCCATAACCTTAATTGGCGATACGGCTCATTTAATGCCACCTTTTGCAGGACAGGGTGTAAACATCGGGCTTATGGACGCATTGATTTTGTCCGACAATTTTACAAACGGAAAATTTGAAACAATACAAAGCGCTATCGAGGACTATGAACAAAAAATGCTTGTTTATGCAACAGAAGCACAGGAAGAATCAGGCAAGAACGAAATAAAAATGCGCGATCCAAACTTTTCGTTTCAGCAACTTATCAATGCGTAAACGGACAGAGAAAGCAGATCAAAGAACCATTGAGCTCCAGTCCCATTTGACCATTATTAAATTCCAATGCAGCAGCAAGCCATCAATGTAAGCGGTAATTTTGTCACTCTCCGTTATAATTTCTTTGACATACAGATTTTATTGCTATGACGAAATACGTTTTACTTTTTAGTGTATTACTTTTAAAAGAGTCTATTATATTATTTGGCGCACAAATATTTAACGACTATTACTATAAAAAAATTGACAAATTTCCTAATCACAACTTTTCTCATTTCACAATTGATAAGTCAATATATTTATGCACAGGCAGTAGTGAATATGTAATCAAAGGGATAATCTATGCATCGGGAAAAAAGGAATTGGTTCCTTTTGTATCCATTTTTACTAATGACAAAAAAATTATAACTCAGAGCGATGCTAATGGAAAATTTGAATTTGAGATACCAAAGTATTACTTCGATGGTAAGACAGTTATTAGTTTTTCATGTGTCGGTTACAAGGAAAAGAAAGTAAAACTGAAAAGGAAGTACATCACAACAAACATGGATATCTATTTGGAACCTGTAATTTCTGTGCTGTACTAAAACCAGAGCAATACGCATACTCAGCAGACTGAAATTCCTTGACAAATAAAAAACTACCATTAACATGTGGTTTTGTTATGCCGGAGGAAGGTTAGTCTGCATTTGAACAACTTTCAGCTATATCCGTGAAACCCCAAAAAGAAGAAGCAATAATAGTGATAAATTTAACCATAAACTTATCATCGGGTATTGCATTACAGTTGATTGATAAGCAAATTGGAAAATTCAAATAATTTAAAAACAAAAAAATGTTACGCTGTACACCATTTCTTTTATTTGACGGAAATTGTGCCGAGGCAATGACCTTTTACCAAAATTGCCTGGGCGGCGAGTTGATCATGACAAAACTTGGCGATACTCCCATGAAAGCCCAGTTCCCGGCAGAAAAGCATGACAAAATTATCTATGCCCAATTAAAAAGCGGTGCTATTGATTTTTCGGCTACTGATTGGATGGCATCCCCTGCACTTGAACCAAAAGAGGGGAATACTTTTAGCATTTATGTTATCGGAGAAACATATGCTGAATTGAAAGCCATTTTTGACAAACTTGCAGAAGGAGCAGTCAGGGAGAATATAGTTTACGTCGAGCTGCAAAATATGCCATTTGGAATCTTTGGCCAATTCAGAGATAAATATGGTGTTTCATGGAAGTTTAAAGGAGATAAAGTTGAATAGCATGATGATATTTATCGCCTTCCAAGGCAGACAGGCAAAGAATTTTGAACAAATGCTTTTTGGTAATATCCGGCGTACATAATTCTTTTGAGAATTTGTAGCTAACTTTATCATCATTAATTTTATCCATGTTCGGTTGTTTGCAGACGGTTAAAAAATGCCGGACCAGCAGTCAAGCCAGAAACGTTTCCTTCCAGCTTAAAAGACGGCATGAAAAAAGCTCCATGCTTATCCCTATTTACTTTTATTTTTTTTGCTCATTCTTATGGGCAAATAACACGGTTGGAAGATTTAAAGAACAAGATTCTCATTTCTTTGAAAACAGAAAGATTTGACAGTTTTCAGCAACTTTTGTTAGATACAAGCGATTGTCGGGAGTTTTTCTCTGGCTTCGATGAAAATGACAATATGAGAAATGTTGCCTTGCCTCAATTCAAAAGTTTTCTTTCGTCTGACTCTTCAAAATTATTTTACAAACAAGTGTTTGCAAAACTCGTGGACAAAGGGAAGCATTATCAAATTGACTGGGATAAAATACACGATGTAAAACTTGTTATTCAGGACTCTGCCAGTTCACCGGGTAAACTTTTTTCAATAGGTAACATTATCTTTACCTATAAGGACTCTAGTTATATGATTTTCTATATTATGATAACCCGCCTCTCGTCCGGATTTAAAATTCTAAACATTTTCGACATAGGCAACTATAACAGCATCATGCGAGACATACTAATTGATGATGCTAAGGAACGCAATAAAAAGACAAGCATTAACATTTAGCGCCAGCAGGCACAGTGGCTTTGCGTTATCGGGGGCGAACAAGTTCGGGGCATCAGTAATTATTTTATCTTTAGTTCATGGGCTGGGCAGTTGAAAGGAAATTATACCGGTAATGTCCTTACGTTTGCTCTAAGTTTTATTCCCAACACAAACAAATCAAATGAAAAAAACACTGACTTTCTTATTGACTCTTTTCGCTTCCCTGACAATTTTTGGACAAACGTTTGAAGGAGAAATTGTTTATCAAAACACATTTAAAAGCAAAGCCGCTAATCTGACTGACCAACAATTGTTGTCAATGATTGGCTCTAAGCAAGAGTATTATATTAAGAAGGGCAACTATAAATCTATCACAAACGGAACTTTTACGCAGTGGCAACTTTATGTTAATGCTGACAATAAATTATATAACAAAATGTCAAACTCAGAAACAATTCTGTGGAATGACGGAAGCGTAAATGCTGATGAAGTTCTGAGCACCGTGCTCAATAAAGGCGTCACTGAAATTTTAGGTTATAAATGTGACGAACTAATTTTGACTTGTAAAAGCGGGACACAAAAATATTATTTCAATTCGAAGCTTTCTGTTGACACGAAGCTTTATTCAAATCATAAATATGGGAATTGGTATGACTATTTATCAAAAGCAAATGCATTGCCTTTAAAGTCAATAATCGAAAATGCTCAATTCACAATGGAATCAATTGCCACAGAAATTAAGCCAATGCAGCTTGACGATAAATTATTTGCATTACCGGCCGACGCAAAGACAGCTAAAAGCCCATATTGATAAATAAAACCTACAGCTAACAATGAGCGTTGCAGGGGACAGATGAACAAGTTCCGGGCATCATTAATTCTCGTTATCTTCAGTTAATGGGCTGGGACGGGCTTCGATTTACACCGCAACGCTATAGACTTGGCATTTTTTGGAAACTCTCCAACTATGAAATACGAATTAATTAACAGCATACAATCTGCTATAGAGTTAGACCCAAAAGAGGTAGATATCATAAAGCTGCTTTTTAAAGAAAAATCCACAAAAAAAGGAAATTTCTTTTTAGCAGAGGGGCAAGTTTGTAAGCACGTGGGCTTTATTGTAAAAGGGTTAATGCGATATTACATCAATCACGACGGAGAAGACAAAACATACGCTTTTGCTCAAGAAAATAATTTTGTATGCAACAATGAAAGTTTTATACCGCAAACTCCCTCAACAAAAATCATTCAGGCATTGGAGGACTGCGAGATCTTGCAGATATCTTATGAAGACTTAAAGATATTCTATAAATCTATCAGACAAGGAGAACGGTTTGGCAGGCTTGTCATCGAACAGGTTTTTATACAGACATTACAAGACCTTAGCTCTTTCTACACGGATACGCCTGAAAACCGGTATTGGCAATTCATAAAAAAGCACCCTGACCTGCAGCAAAGAATTTCCCAGTATCATATCGCATCTTATGTGGGCGTGAAACCGCAATCACTTAGCCGTATCCGCAAAAGAATTTCAACTCAATTTTGATTTATTAACCCAGGTGCATAAATTTTGAGGTTAGGCAGAAGAATTTTGTGTCATTATTTAAAAATCAAAACTAAAGATCATGACAACAAAAATTTCTTATGCAATTGCATTTTTAACCGGACTCGGAATGGTTTTTCTCGGAGCCCGCTTTTTTTTATCTCCTGAAGTGGCAACTGCCGGATACGGCATTCATTTTAACGCAGATGGAGATTATTCCTTTCACTATATAAAAGGTATCAGGGATATATTTTCCGGGCTGCTTTTGTGCACTTTTGTTCTTATGAATGAAAGGCGGGCCTTGGGAGTGACCTTATTGGCGGGGACGATGATCCCGGTTACCGATATGCTTATTGTTCTTGGCAAAAGCTATAACGGTGTTCTTCAAGCTATGCCACACATCACTGCTATCGTCATTTGCTCTGTATTCGGGATCATTTTATTGGCAACCAAACCTCAAAAAAAAGCGCTATGAAAACACGGGGATTCATTAAGCTGATTAGTTCGGCAGACAAAAGTAAAAACAGTAAAATGGAATTGAATATTCTTCCGGGAGAAAAAACTCCCTGGCATTACCATACTTTGTTTTCAGAAACATTTGAGATATTAAAAGGTACACTGGAAGTAGGGAAAGGCAAAGACATCCATCATTTAAAGCAGGGAGATATTGCGACCATAGAACCCAATGAAAAACATTATTACCACAATGTTTCTGAAGAGGAATGTATTATAACTGCAACTCTTAATCCAGGGAATAAAAACTTTGAGGCTGCACTTTTTATTTTAAAAGGGCTTGCGAACGATGGCTTGGTAAGTGCATCGGGAATACCTGAAAAATTATCTGACCTTGCATTGTTCATTTATCTGAACAATTCACGAATGGTTGGGCTTCAAAAAATTGCAAAACCTTTTTTTAGTTACGTTGCAAAGAGAGCAATTAAAAAAGGACGTTTGAAAGAATTAGAACGTAAATATTGTATAGAATAGAACTGACGCTAGGAGTAGCCTTGGCTTTATCGGGAGTGGAGAAGTTCCGGGCATCAGTAATTTTTTTATCTTAGTTCATGGGCTGGGCGGAAGAAGATTTCCCGGAAATGACAAGACCTGAAGTTGCAGGCAACCTGACAAAAACCTCACTAATGATAAAATTCATTACGACATGTCTGGCTATAATATGTCTTAGTATTTACTCTTCGTTTGGACAATCCAAAGAAATTAAATTACTTCTCGACACAACGATCGCAATTATGAAAAGCAATGCTGTTAACCGCGACAAAGTGAACTGGGAAAAAATTCAAAATAATATTTATGCAGAGGCGGCCAACAAAAATGCTTACCAACTTGGACCTGTTTTTAAAACACTTTTTCAATCGCTTAATGACTTTCACGGATATTTTCAGTGTGGGGACAGCATTTATAGATGGCATCGACCCGAACCGACAGGCATTGACCCACTGATAAATGAATGGAAAAAAGGCGTCCATATACAAACACGAATTCTCGGCGACAACATCGGATACTTAAGAGTGCCGTCTATGTCATTCGCAGAAAGAAACGAATTAGACAAAAAAGCGCAAAGATTAAATGACAGCCTGTGTTCTATACTAGACAAGAATGTACGTGGAATAATCCTTGACTTAAGACTAGATAATGGCGGCGCAATGTATCCAATGATACTCGGACTTGAGCAAATTCTCTACAGTGGAAAATTAGGATCATTTGAATCGAAAAATGCGACAAACTGGATACTTAAAGATAATGGCTTTTACCTGGACACATTGCTTTTAAATGAGATAACTCCTAAATGTAAGTTTACAAATAAAAATATCCCTGTTGTGGTTTTGATTGGCAATGGCACTGGCAGTTCCGGGGAATTTCTTACAATGGCTTTTAAGAAAAGAGAAAACACAATTTTCATAGGGACAAACACTGCAGGCTATATAACAACAACACAAGGATTTCAAATAAATGATGCTTCGTTTTTACTTTTATCAACTGGCTATGGACGAGACCGGGCAGGCCAGACTTATAAAGCTTCGATTAAGCCTGACATCTATAATAAAGCTCCTGACAACTTTAACAATATTAGCAACGACAAAAAAGTGTTGGAAGCCATAAAATGGCTTAGGTCAAGAAATTAAACGACACTGGCTGCAACATGAAGCGGTTTGCCTCTATGCTGGCAGATGTGAGAGCAATCAGCATTTGAATATCTTTCAGCTAATATCTGGCTGCCAAAATTCTTTTCAACATTTGGTGTTAACTTCATTATCATCATTTTTTTACTGCATACCGATATGCTATGAGTCATGTTAGCTTTTATGCTGATACTTTAATTAATTAATGAAATAGTAAATGGCAGACAATACAGGTGAGGAACACTTGAATAATCCGGCAGATGCCCAGCCGGAAAGCCTTCCAAAAGAAATTGTTCCTGCTCAAGACACCGAAACGATTAACCCAAGACAACAAACAAAAAATATTGAAGTACACCATCATCCGGATCTGCACCATGAAAAAAAGAATTTCAGGGAATATTTATTAGAATTTTTAATGATATTTCTTGCTGTAACGATGGGGTTTTTTTGCAGAAAGCCTTATAAATTGTCTGGCAAGCGATACTTCTCAATTAAAATTGATGATCAATTTCAATAAACTTCTTGCACAGAACCTGGACAGTTTTCTTCTTTTGAAGAATGCTGATTTAACAGCAAAAGAAAATAAGAAGAATTTTTATGAACACGGCACCACCGGCTTCCTTCAGAATTGGTATTTCAGAACAAATGATGCTGCGAGTTACAATTGAAATCCTCAGGCATGTTGGGCTTGATACATAACCAGAAGATTGCGGATGCTATTTTTGGGCATGAATTGAAAAACAAGATTACTACTGAATGAGAATCTGACTGTTATTTCGGTTTCAAAGAATCCTTCACGGACTTTAAAAAGTGACGGACATCACCAATCTTCAGGATAGCAGCGTAGTGAGCATGAATACAAATACAACTTCTGATTTTATTTCTTTCGCCTATAAAAATATTAATAGTGTTTCAATCAGCAACGATAAAGAAAAATTAAAAACAGTTTTCAACAATGGTTCTCAAATGTCAATAAGTTTAAAAGTATATGTACAGCTTATGCAAGAATAATTTGACTATGCCAATAATTTACTTGCTTTGCTCAATAAAGAATACCATTTAGGAAAAAGCGGGTAAGGCTATCCGGGCTTTCTTGTCAGAGAGAGTTGAAGTTATTGGCAAATTTCGCAGACAGTTTTAAAATAAAAACAAAGCTGTTGTGCATCAAAAAAACGTATGTTTGTGATTAAGGGCTTCTCATTTATAAGGACTGTGCGCTTGCAAAACTGTAAAGGCTAAAATGCATGAATGAGTTAAATTCTCCCGGTAAATTATACCTTCATCCCTTGCAATGCAGCCAGCCAAAAATGTCTGGGTTTTAATTAAACCTCTTTTCCAATATTTTTTTATCTGTAAAGACGATTGTATGACCCACTCCGCCGGAGTTGTAAAAAGCAAACAAGCAACTCTCCTGTTGATATTTGTTACTTGCATTATTATGTGCTTCTCTGCATGCAGCAATAATAGTGATCAGGAGGAACCTGCGCCGCCGAGGCCTGCGGTTATTGATCCCAATCCTTCCCCTGCATACCTTACTCCGGAGGAGAGCATGAAAACAATGAAGCTGCCTCCCGGCTACCACCTGCAACTGGTGGCAAGCGAACCGCTGGTTCAGGAACCTGTGGCTATTTGCTGGGATGGCGATGGCAGGATGTATGTTGCTGAAATGCGCAGTTATATGCAGGACCTGAACGGCACTGGTGAAAGGTTGCCTATCTGCCGCATCACCCGGTTGGAAGATACCAGTGGCGATGGCATCATGGACAAGAGCACTGTGTTTATTGACAGCCTGGTGCTGCCCCGCATGATCATGGCGCTTGGCAACAGGCTGGTGGTTAATGAAACCTACAGTTATAACCTTTACGCATACAGTGATACCAATAATGATGGCAGGGCTGATAAAAGAGAACTGCTTTATCATAACGATACACCCGATGTTGCAAATCTTGAACACCAGAAAAGCGGTCTTATTTGGGACATTGACAACTGGATATATGTAACGTCAAATCCCGTTCGGTACAGATACAATAACGGCATGCTTGAAGCCGATACCATGGCCACTTCGCCGGGAGGGCAATGGGGCCTTACCCATGACGACTATGGCAGGCTTTATTTTTCTTCTGCCGGTGGCGAAACTCCCGCGCTCAATTTTCAACAGAATCCTGTCTATGGCCGGATTGATTTTGATAACCAACGTTATGGTGACTTCGATTCGGTGTGGCCAATCATCGCCACGCCGGATGTGCAGGGAGGGCAGGAAAGACTGCGCCCGGATAGCACGCTTAACCATTTCACGGCATCTTGCGGGCAGAGCGTTTATCGTGGCGACCGGTTGCCTGCAACAATGGAAGGCGATCTGTTTATTTGTGAACCGGTAGGCCGTTTGATTCGGCGTGCTAAAGTGACAGATAGTCTCGGTGAAACCATACTAAAGAATGCTTATGATAAAAGGGAATTTCTGGCATCCACAGACATGAATTTCCGGCCGGTAAATACAGCAACAGGCCCCGACGGATGTTTTTATGTTGTTGATATGTACCATGGCATTATACAGGAAAGTGCCTGGACCAAACCGGATAGTTATATAAATCCCCAGATACGGCGCAAGGGTTTGGATAAAAATATTAACCGTGGCCGCATTTACCGGCTGGTGCATGATGGCTATACCCCGGGACCACAGCCGCATTTATTAAGTGCTTCCGGTGATGAGCTTGTGGCTGCGCTTGCTCACCCCAATGGATGGTGGCGCGATAATGCACAAGAATTGCTGGTGTTGCATGCAGACCTTTCGGTAGTGCCTGCCTTGAAGAAGATGGCACTTGATGAAAGATCTTTTTTACAGAAGCTTGCCTTCTGGAACAAGCCTGCACCGGCTGTTGCGAGAGTACATGCATTGTGGACACTGGATGGCCTTAAGGCCATTGACAAAGAAACCCTGCAGGCTGCATACAAAGACGATGACCCGCAAGTGCGCAAAGCTGCTATGCGAATCAGCGAACATTATTTGCTTACGGGAGATAAACAAATATTGACTTTGCTGGAAGAATTTAAAACAGACCCCAGTCCGATAGTAAGGATACAGTTGGCTTTATCACTTCGCTACATTAAAGATGCCGATGCACGTCGTTGCCTTACGCAACTGCTGGCAGACAACAGTGCCAACCAGCTTATTGTAAGAGCAGCTACCAAAAGCCTGCACGAGGGTGATGACAGCCAGGCTGAGCTTCGTTCGCTTACTGCCCATATGGATGAAGATGACCAGCGCCTGATATTTTTAGGGGCAAATAATTTCAGCCAGCTTTGCGCTACCTGCCACGGAACGGACGGAAAAGGAGTAGCCTCTAATCTGGCACCGCCGCTGTCTGGCGCATCGCTTGTGCGGGGAGATAAAAACCTGCTTATCCGCGTGCTGCTCCATGGCCTGAAAGGGCCAGTTGATAATAATAAATATCCAGATATTATGCAGCCGCAAGCTGCGCATACTAATGAATATATAGCATCTGTACTAAGCTTTATACGGGTGGGCCTGGGCAACAAAGGTGGCCATGATGGGCTTGTTTTTCCTGAAGACGTGAAA
>Ga0302280_1000422_pt1 | contig 37611 bp, 33 predicted proteins | sample III_Fen_E1_1_FD_198771 | JGI IMG/M metagenome (GOLD analysis project Ga0302280, IMG submission 198771) | Peat permafrost microbial communities from Stordalen Mire near Abisko, Sweden - III_Fen_E1_1 | ecosystem: Environmental > Terrestrial > Soil > Wetlands > Permafrost | place: Sweden: Abisko... | reverse complement strand
ATGACATCAAGAAGAGACTTTATAAAACAATCGGCTTTTGCTTCAGCATTTGTAATAGGTGGCTTACCCAAAATGGGAAAATCAAAAGCACTCCCCTATTCTAATGATGTTAGAAAACCAATTGTAATATCTACCTGGCCCCATGGTATGCCTGCTAATGATGCCGCCTGGAAGGTATTATCCGGTGGAGGAAGAGCATTAGATGCAGTTGAGCAAGGTGTAATGGTTACCGAAGCAGACCCTAAAAATACCAGCGTAGGATTAGGGGGTTATCCCGACCGGGACGGGCATGTAACCCTTGATGCCTCTATAATGGATGAAAAAGGCAATTGCGGTTCCGTGGCTTTTTTAGAACATATCCTCCACCCTATTTCTGTAGCAAGAATGGTAATGGAAAAAACTCCCTATGTAATGTTGGCCGGTGAAGGCGCTTATCTATTTGCATTGGAGAACGGTTTCAAAAAAAGCAATCAGGAGATGACCCCAGAAATAAAAGCCGCCTGGGAAAAATGGAAAGCAGAAAACCATTACGAATCAAAAAAAATTGACAAGAACAACCATGATACCATTGGGATGTTAGCCATCGATAGCAAGGGAGATATCTCCGGTTCTTGCACCACGAGTGGACTCGCCTGGAAAATTCATGGACGCGTAGGTGACTCTCCTGTTATTGGCGCCGGTTTGTTTGCCGATAATGAAGTTGGCGCCGCCTGTGCCACCGGAAAAGGCGAGGCTGTGATGAAAATATGCGGTTCTCATACTATAGTTGAATTAATGCGTAATGGGAAAACCCCTCAGCAAGCCTGTGAAGAAGCTATTCAAAGGATTGCTAACAAACAAAACGATTATAAAACCTTTCAGGTAGGTTTTTTGGCCCTCAATAAAAATGGGGATATAGGAGCATATTCTTTATTAAAAGGATTCCAATATGCATTGGCAGTAAACGGTGAAAACAAACTTTTTGATTCCGATTATTTAGTGATGTAATAGTGTATTTCTCACTTTTCAATACTTATTAACAGCCCTTCTATTAACGCAGTGGTTAAACTAACTTTGCAATCCTTAAAAAATTAAGGGTTACAAATAGATCATGCCGGACTTTACACATCTTCACGTACATACCAAATATTCTTTGCTGGACGGGGCTTCCCAGGTTCCTATGCTGATGAAAAAGGCCAAAGAAAATGGCATGAAGGCCATTGCCATTACCGACCATGGCAACATGCTTGGCGTACCTGAATTTTGTGCCGAAGCCGAAAAGATGGATTTGCTTCCTATTATAGGTTGCGAATTTTATATCGCTCCCCGCAGCCGGTTTGAAAAGTCGAAAGTAGAAGGGAGTGAAGAAAAGAACTACTATCATCAATTACTGCTGGCAAAAAATCCGTTGGGCTATAAAAATATCTCCAAGCTTTGCTCTTTTGGCTTTATTGATGGCTACTATTACAAGCCCCGGATTGACAGGGAGCTCATTAAGCAATATAAGGAGGGCCTTATTGCAACCACCTCCTGCCTTGCGAGTGAGGTATGCCGCACCATTATTGATAAAGGAGAAGAAGCAGGGGAAAAGGTATTTCTGGAATGGAGGGAAATTTTCGGAGAGGATTATTACATAGAACTGCAACGTCATGGTATAAATGAACAAAACATCTGCAATGAAGTCCTGAAAAAATGGAGTAAGAAATACAATGTAAAAATCATTGCCACCAACGATGTTCATTACGTAGACTTGCAGGATGCCGAGGCTCAGGATATATTGCTATGCATACAGACAGGAAAGGATTTTAACGACCCTAAACGGATGCGTTTCGATAACGACCAGTTCTTCTTCAAGACCCAGCAGGAGATGAACAAATTGTTTGAGGATACCCCTGAAGCTATTGATAACACGGGCGAAATCGTATCCAAGATCGAAAAGATAAGTTTAAAAAGAAGTTTGCAGTTACCGGTTTATAATTTACCTGAAGGATTCCTTACCCCGGATGATTATTTAAAACATCTCACGTATGAAGGTGCTAAAAGAAAATACCAAAGTATTACTGAAGAAGTCCGCAACAGAATAGAGTTTGAGCTGAGTGAAATAAAGATTACCGGTTATGCAGGATACTTCTTGATAGTTCAGGATTTTATTGCAGCCGCCAAACGCCTCGATGTATGGGTAGGTCCTGGACGCGGTTCTGCTGCCAGCTCTATCGTAGCCTACTGTACTGGTATAACAAATATAGACCCAATTGCTTACAACCTGCTCTTTGAGCGCTTCCTTACATCAGAGCGGGTTTCCATGCCTGATATAGATATAGATTTTGATGATAAGGGGCGCGAGCGCGTCATTCAATATGTGGTGGACAAATATGGACGCGAGCGTGTTGCGCAGATCGTGACCATTGGAACAATGGCAGCCAAAAGTGCCGTAAAAGATGTGGCTCGTACGCTCAAAGTTCCACTTCAGGAAGCAAACCGACTGACTAAATTGATTCCATTCCAAGCTAAAGATTTGGCAGATGCCATTGGTAAATCCAAAGAGCTTTCTGATATCCTGAAAGAAAAAGATACTGACCTTGGAAAAACACTGAGGCTTGCCACCGTATTGGACGGAACCGCACGCCAGACAGGTATCCATGCGGCAGGAATTATTATAGCTCCGGATGACATAAAAGAATTTTTACCTGTATTTACCAATAAGGATTCTGAACTTTACATTACCCAATACGAAGGCCAGTTTGTAGAGAAAGTCGGGATGTTAAAGATGGACTTCCTAGGACTAAAAACCCTTACCATTCTTAAAGAAGCTATTGCACTTATCAAAAAAACCAGGAATATTGAGATTAATATTGACGAGATTCCTATTGACGATAAAAAGACTTACGAGCTTTTCCAACGGGGTGAAATGGTTGGTATTTTCCAGTTTGAATCGCCGGGTATGCAGGCCTATCTTAAAGAGTTGAAACCAACCAATATTGAAGACCTTATTGCCATGAATGCCCTTTACCGTCCGGGCCCCATGGATGATATCCCTGCATATATCCTCCGGAAAAACGGCAAAGAGAAACCATATTACTATCATCCGCTTGCGGAGAATGTACTAAAACCTACGTTTGGTGTTATAGTATATCAGGAACAGGTGATGGTAATCTCGCAAGTGATGGCAGATTTTACGCGTGGACAGGCCGATATGCTTCGCAAGGCGATGGGTAAAAAAGATATGGCGCTACTGGCTCAGCAGAAACAAAAGTTTATCGACGGAGCCGTTGCTAAAGGTGTTGATAATAAGGTAGCTACGGAGTTGTTTGACAAGATGGCCAAGTTTGGCGGCTATGGTTTTAACCGCGCTCATGCTGCGGCTTATTCCGTATTGGCATACCAAACAGGATATCTGAAGGCTAACTACTTGCCGGAATATATGGCGTCGGTGCTTACCAACAGTATGGGTGATATTGATAAACTCACCTTCTTTATAGATGAGTGCCGCAAAATGGGGCTTACTGTCCTTGGCCCTGACCTGAATAAGAGCGAACATATATTTTCAGTAACTCCTAAAGGAGAAGTAAGTTTTGGATTGGGAGCTGTGAAAGGCGTGGGTGAAGCAGCTGTAGCAGCTATTGTTCAGGAACGGGAAACAAATGGTCTCTTTAAAGATGTATATGATTTAATGAGCCGCTTGAACCTGCGGAGCGCTAATAAAAAAACCTTCGAGAGTCTTATTATGGCAGGTGCATTTGATTCACTGGGTACAGCCCACCGTGCGCAATATTTCCATCAGGAGAATGGTAAAATTTCTTTCCTGGAATCGTTAATTCGCTTTGGCAATGCTGTGCAGGATGCCAGCACACAAGGGCAAAATTCCCTTTTCGGGGAAACGATAGACAGTTCAGTTTCCAAACCTACACCGCTTGTATCTGCCCCCTGGAGCAGGATTGAACTTATCAATAAAGAAAAGGAAGTCGCCGGTTTTTACATCTCAGGCCATCCGTTGGATGATTACAAATTTGATATTGAGAATTTCTGCACAGTGACCTTAAATAGCTTGGATGACCTTACTCCGTTTAAAGGAAAGGAGATTTCCATTGCGGGAATTGTTACCGAAGCAGCCCACCGTCTTACCCAGGGTGGCAAGCCATTTGGCAGCTTTACACTGGAAGATTATCAGGGGAAAGTTTCCATGATGCTTTGGCAGGATGACTATGTAAAATGGAAGCATTATTTGGAAAACGGCATGTTCCTTTTTGTGAAAGCCAAAGTGAATAACCGCTTCAATTCCGAGAACCTTGAATTGAAAGTCACCCAAATTTATTTGCTAAGTTCCATACGAGAAAAGTACTCTAAAAGCCTTACCCTTCAAATACCTTTGAAAGATGTTTCAGCCGATATGGCACAATATATAAACAATATCACAGCTGCTTCGCCGGGGGCGTGTAGCCTTAAAATTCTATTGGTTGATTCCGAAACCAATATGAGCGTTGATCTGGTATCTAAAAAGATAAGGCTTAACCTCAGTAATGATCTCATTCACCAAGTACAGAAAATGAACGGGGTGAGTATGAAGTTGAATTAGGCTTCACCAAACTGAAAAGTGATGGTTTTGCAAATATAAAGGTGCAAAAAAATGACTAATCTTGTATGCCTAAGTTAACCCATGACCAGTAGTGTTCCCGAAAATAAAAGCATTTTATTCTTTGAAAACAAGGACTCCTTTTCATGGAATGTAATCGATGCATTGCCTTTTTCTCGAGCTGATATAAAAATAATTCATCCCGATTCAAACTATTTACCAGATGGAAACATAGCCTCCGTTAAAGCAGTTATAATAGGCCCCGGCCCTATGGATCCTGTCCGCACCGGCCTGATTGAACTGGTTCAATTTTATGCAGCACAAAAAACACCTCTGTTGGGGATCTGTCTCGGCTTTCAGGCTATAGGCATGGCTTTCGGTGCAAAACTTATTCGGACAAATCCCGTTCACGGAAAACGTAGTTCCATATCATTTTCTCCATCACGCTATTTTCCCGGTTTTACGGGAATAGTTGAAGTAATGCGATACCATTCGCTTTCCCTTAATGATATAAAGTCTCCCTTACAAATTATTGCCTCCACTTCTGACGGAATTCCAATGGCTGTCGAACACGAGACCTTACCGATTGCCGGATTGCAGTTTCACCCGGATTCCTTTGCCACCAAAAGAGGAGTAGAAATGATTCAATCTTTTTTTGATAACGCAATATGAATCTATCCGAAATAGCAAAACTTGATTCCTTTGCGCTTTTATCACCCGGTTTTGGTAACGGTCATTTCATTTTGTGTGAAGAACTTCAGCCATCCAATAAAACCGGAAACATTGTAATACAGCCCTTTGAAGGAGAGCCACAATGGTATAATTCCTTTGCCGGGGAAATAGATTTAGATATGGATGTGCCTCCTCAAAAAGTCAATTACAGTGCCGACGATAAGGGTTATTGCGAAGGAGTGGAAACCATACGCAGTAATATTGCCTCAGGCAATGTATACCAGGTAAATCTTACCATGCGAGCCACAATATCGGAAATTTCGGGAGCGGAACTATTTGCCTCACTATGCAAAAATACTGTTCCCGGTTTTGCGGCATGGGTAAAACTGCCCGATGGCAATGAAATCGTGTCCGCATCACCCGAGATGTTCTTTGAAAGGAATAATTCCACTCTGCATTGCCAGCCTATGAAAGGGACTGCCCCAAAAGATGCAAAGGATTGGTTGGTAAATAGCGAAAAAGATGCCTCGGAATTGGCTATGATTACTGACCTTATACGCAATGATATGACACCGCTTTGCCAACAAAGAAGTGTAAAAGTGATTAATGAGCGGAAGTTTATTGAACTGCCTTACGTGGTGCAGGCGGTGAGTGATGTGGAGGGAATACTTCTTCCGGAAGTTACGGTGTCTGATATACTTAAAGGACTGCATCCCTGTGGTTCTATAACCGGTGCGCCCAAGCAGGCGGCCATTCAATTAATAAAACAATTGGAAAATACTCCGCGCAAATACTATTGCGGCTCGCTTGGGTATATCAATGATGATAAAGCAATTTTCAGCATACTTATACGCACGGCATACCGTTCGGGCAAGGAATGGATATACGGAGCAGGCGGAGGAATTGTATGGGATTCTGAACCTGCACTTGAACTGGAAGAGGCACGAATGAAAATGGGGATTTTAAAATGAGTTTTACAACCCTTAAGGTAACCGATAAAGGTGTTCTGCTTTTTGCCTTGCATGAAGAGCGGTTTCATAATGCGGGAAAAGAAGCAATAATGGCATACCACCGTTTTGCTGCCGAAGCAGCGCCGGGCATCTACAACCTTTACTGGGACAATAAAAAAATGCATATTAAAACGCGTGGTGAAAGCCGGCTTTTTGATGGAATGCCGGTAAGGTTCATTATTTCGCCATTAGCTCATACCCATCACCGGATTGAGAAACCTCCATCACCAAGCATTTATTCCGGTTTAATTGAACCCGGAATAGCCACCTTGCTAACTTCGGCAGAAGGAAAAGAGATATATGAAAGCTGTTCAGCAGCGGTGATTGCCTGGGATGGGAAAAACATCCTGAAAGTTCCACGAGACAGGCCGGGTGTAAAGTCCACTATGTTAGAATTGTTAAATGAATTACCGCATATAAAGGAACAACCTATTTTGCGTGCATCGGATTATCCCATTGCATTAATTAATGCTGTAAAATGTACTTGCATCGTTTCCATGGAAGGAGGAAAACCCTTTCCCGATGATCAGTTAGAAAGGATAAGAGCCTTGTATCTTGCTTCTGCCCGAAGGGCTTAAGTCGGATTTTATTATAAAATCTATTCTGTTTTCTGTCCATAACAGTATTTAACATTTATATCTTCTACTAAATCCTTATGTTTGTGTCAAAATAAAAAATTATGATTAAGCATTTACGCCCTCTTTCCTTCCTTTTTATCTTCGGAATAGTATCTTTTAATGCTTCCGCCCAATTTGGCCCTAAACCGGCTAAAAACTGGCAAAATGAGAGTATTGAAAAGGATAGTGTATATGGAACCGGATCCGACGAAGCGCTTGATTTCCTGAAATCGAAAGGCATGAAATCCACCCGGGTTATTGTAGCTGTAATTGACGGAGGCGTATATATCAATCATCCTGCCATAAAGACGCATATTTGGACCAACCCCAAAGATGATTCACATAATAAGGCCGGTAGCGGTTATGTGAACGATATACATGGCTGGGATTTTTTAGGCGGAAAAGACAGCGATGTTAAACAAGAAAATGTAGAAGTAACACGCCTTTATAGAGAATTAAGTAAAAAATACGCGAATGTTACTCCCGATAAGGTAGCTAAGGGCGATAAAGCGGAATACGCTAAATGGCTGAAGGTTAAAAAGACTTTTGAAACAGAGCGCGATAATTACCAAAAGCAGTATACCAGTATTGGAACATTTATGGATACAGTAGGTGTATTAAAGAAAATTCTTGGGAAAACTGATTTAACTAAAGAGGATATGGAGAGCTATAATCCTTCTGATAGTGCATTGGCAAGGGCAAAAAGACGTGTATTGCGTAATATAAACCGTTTTCAGTTTTTTATGAAAGGAGCTACCGCAGATACTCTTTTACTACAGTTTGCTAAAATACATGAGTACTTAGAAGCTTTTGTAAAGTACCAATATAATCTAGATTTTAACCCGCGTTATATAGTGGGCGATAATTATGAAGATGCTACGCAACGCTATTACGGCAATAATGATGTGGTTGGCCCTACCGATGTGCATGGAACCCACGTAAGCGGCATAATTGCAGGTAATCGCACCGGTGTACCCGGAGCGCAGGAAGGTATTGCCGACAATGCGGTAATATTAGTGGTTCGAGCTGTACCTGACGGCGATGAGCGCGACAAAGATGTTGCCAATGCTATCCGTTATGCGGTTGATAATGGCGCAAAGGTTGTTAATATGAGTTTTGGCAAAGGATTTTCATACAACAAAAAAACGGTAGATGATGCTGTAAAATATGCCGAAGCTCATGATGTGCTGCTGGTTCATGCCGCCGGAAACGACCATCAGGATAATGATACAACAGACAATTTTCCTAACCGCAGAATGGAAGGCTCTACCAAAGAAGTTAATGACTGGCTGGAAGTAGGCGCATCTGATTCAAAGGGAAAGCCCGGCACATTCAGCAATTATGGTAAAAAAACAGTCGATCTTTTTGCCCCGGGTGTAAATGTTTACAGTTCTATTCCCGATTCAGGCTATGCCTATTTTAACGGTACAAGCATGGCATCGCCCTGTGCTGCCGGCGTAGCTACAATTATACGTGAATATTTCCCTAAACTCAGCGCCAAGCAAGTAAGAAATATATTAATGGAATCGGTTACAAAAGTTAGCTTTAAAGTACCTGTACCCGCTGAACAAGGACATTCTCCAGACTATGTAGATTATTCGGATTTGTGCATCAGCGGTGGAATGATTAATGCCTACAAAGCGGTTCAATTAGCTATGAAGGAAGCCAAGTAACGGGGCAATAGCCGTTCTTGTAAAAAAAATAGTTATTTTGTACTTTCGCACAAAATTCAGGAGATGAAAAAACAGATGTTGGTTTTATCTATAGTTACTTGTCTGTTTTGCAGTTCATGTGCTACAATTTTATGCGGGCCGGTTACTGAATGCCAGTATGTAAAACCGGGAAGGGGCCGTGCAAGGCATATCCGTCCGGTTGTATTATTTTTCGACATTATTTTAACAGGACCTATTGGGGTAATAGTCGATTTTGCAACTTGTGCCATTTATAGACCCTGTGCCATGCAATCTACTTTTAAACAAGCATACCACTAATCATGAAAAAAAAATGTTTATTCTTTTTAATTGCCTTGGGAGCTGGCCAATTATATGCCCAAAATGCGAGCAGTGTTTTAATAAACCCTGCTGAAACATTTGTTAACAGGAAAGGTACTGTGCTGGAAAAACGCTTTGACGAAGTGGGAAAAGTGGGTTACCTGAATGTGCAGATAGAATATGTGACTGATCTTACTTCCAGCGATAAAATGCAATGTGTGCGTTTTGATATTGAATTGACGAATAATACAGCAGGGCCCTCCGCCTTACTTGATACCAATGAAGTAAACGGCTTACTTAGTTTCCTGAGTTATATCACCTCAAAAGTAACCAATCACCCTCCTGTTGACCCTAATACAGACATTTCATTTACCGATAAATACAATTTTCAAATCGGTTGTTTTTGGCAAAAAAATAATGGATGGACCTTATATTTAAGAACAGAAACTGAAAACCCGGCAACCGAAACCGATGTTTTCCAGGCAGATGTTCCCGGGCTGATTAAAATATTGAACTTAGCTAAATCGGATATAGAAAAGCCTTAAAAGCGTAAGCAAGAATTTGATTTTTACCTTTCCTTCTATTTTTGGGTTTTCATGGCCGCAGCCTTGTCATCCTGACCAGTTCTAGAATATACTTCCCTAAGCGCATTTGCATTAGAAACATCGTTAGGGTGTATCTTGTAGGCATTTTCAAAATAGGGTTGAGCTTGTGTAAAATAGACTTTAGCCTGCGCCATCAATTTATTGTACTTATCTGTGGCACTGATAGGTAAAGCGTCTGCCTGTTGTGATATTGGAACAGCTCTGTTATAATAAAGGGCACCCATGGCAAATAGTACATCAAAATCTTGAGGATTTATAGCAAGTGCTCTGCTATAGTTTGAATCGGCTTTAGCAAATAATGAATCATAGTCTGCCGGTTTAGGTAGGTCATTTCCCTTTATGTCTTTTGGGTTTGCCTTTCGGTCATAAATTCCGCCAAGATTAGTATAAAGGCTTGTCAGCAGGTTTTTGTTTTTATCCTTATCGGCTCTTTGTTGCACTTTATTAATAGTAAGTGTAAGATTGTTTTCTGCCTTTTCATAATTATGTTTTATAATATAGAAGTTAGTTTCAGTAATAATCAAAGGAAGATCATCCGGATATTGGGCTCGCCCCTTTTCAATATAATCCCAGGCTTTGGCGCTATCGTTTTGTTTAAGATACATAGAGGTCAAAGAACGATAAGGAGTTGCTCCGCCATACTTCAAATCTATCATTTTTTGGTAGTAAGTAAGCGCCATAGCGGTATTTCCTGCATTTCCTGCCGAACTGGCTGCCATTTCTACATTTTGATAATAGGTGCTGTCTGATTTATTAAGTAAATTGAATATCGAAATTATTTTTTCATATAAAGCCAATGAAGTTGAGTATCTAGCTGCATCATATTCCCGTAATGCTTTGTTTTCAAGATAAATTATGCATGTAGGGAGGTTCTGTTGTTCTTTGGCTTCATCGGCATAATAATCTTTAGGGGCCAATTGAATAACTTTAACAAATGAATTTGCAGCTATGCAAATGGTATTAGTATCAATATTGGTATACGCATCACCGTTAGCTTTTGACATATCTTTATTGCCCGCAAGCATGGATTTTTTTACCAAATTACCCAGTCGTTTACCAAAAAGGGTAACATAAACCTCACCACGGTAAAGGTACATTTTAGGCTCGTCTTTTGTTTTATCATTAAGAGCAGCCTCATCTATGGCCGCTTTTGCAGCAGCTAATTCTGTAGTATCGCCTTGGGAACTATATGAGTCAAGGTGCATTTTTGTGCTTGTAACTTTGCTGTTTTGAGCCAACCCTTGCAGGCAGATGGCAATGCCGAGGAATAAAACCGATATTTTTTTCATAGTATATTTATATTCAAGAGTGGCAAATCTAATTCAATTTTTTAAATGGTCTCATCGATATGAAGTAAAAGTCTTCACATTTAATTACCGATATACTATAAGCTTGCTGTAAACGTATAAGTAATATCAGGTATGCTTTCCCAATTTACATATAGCGTAGTAAATAAGAATAAAAAGCAAAAGGGCAATAGCACTTATCATAATCCAAGTGTACACTGAAAATTGCATTAAAAAGAGCCCGGGAGATTTTACTAATGGGACTTTAAGCGAAGTAATTTTACCATCGATAACTTTAATCCAATTATCGGTAAATGAATTGTAATTGTTTTTAGAAAATTTAAGGCTGTATATACCCGGTTTCAAATTAGAGACTTTACCATAACCGCTGTGCGTGCTGTAAAAAGTGCCCAGTAGGGAATCGTGGGTGTACACATTTATTTTTACTGAATCTAAAGGGGTTTGAGTGGTCAAATCAATAAAATATGCATTGATGGTGCCCGTTCGGGCACCCGTAGTTGAGGTTAAAAGGTTATTTACTCCGGTAAGGAGCAGGCTGTCGTTCATTCCATTGTTCAGGGCCGTTTCAAGTATGCTTGTACTGTCTTTATCATGTAGCTTTCTCATTTCCAACCTAATGGAATCAACCAGGTTATGGGTTATTCCGTTAAGCGAGTCTACTATTCTTTCTGCAATTCTAGTACCTATAAGGTTATGAATGGAATTAACTCGTTTACTATAATCAGTTTGCCTGGGTGTAATGGAATCATTATCCATTCCACATGATACCAATGTGCTTAGTATAAAACAGGCAAATATCAGCGTGGTTTTGATGCTAATAAAAATTCTCTTGTTAAAGGCCCCTATAGGGGTACGGGGCATAAAAAACATATATAAACTATAGTATTAAATAGTAAATAGGGATTATATTATCTAACCCCAATCACCATTTTCTTGGCATAGTTTACCTTGTCATTTCTCACGTTCAGAATATATATGCCTGAGCTCATATTATTAGGAAGCATGATTTCATTATTTCCTAAAGCCACTGCGTGCGATCCCGAAAACATTACCTGACCGAGCATATTTACCAATGAAATATAGAAGTTGTCGGCCTGTGGCGAGTTTATTTGAACTTGGATATTATTGGTTGTATTGAATGCATTTACAGTTGTGGTAGGATTAGCTCCTCCTCCGCAACCATCAAATGGAATATTGCCAACATTGGTTGTATTTCCATCAACATCGGTTTGAAATAATACATAATAAGAATGTCCCGGGTATGGAGATTGATCGGTATATGAATAATTGGAAGGCATACTGGTAGTACCAGCACCTGCCATTGTGGTTACCGTTTCAAAATGGATATTATCCGTTGTTTTCTTTACAGTGAAACTGGCATTGTTTAATTCGGACTGGGTTGTCCATTGAATAAGCGCTGCTCCATTATCACATTGAGCGGTAAATGAACTCAGTACAATTGGCAATGGATTAATGGAGTTACTCAATGTCCATGAGCGGTAAAAATTAGCAGGAGTAACTGCATTGGTATTGTCTACCGTTCCCACATTACCGGCTATTGCCCAAGGGCCAGAACCTAACCAATCGCCCCAGGTGCCTGAAACTGCATTAAACCGTTGTGCTATTAAATCACTTTCATCGGCAACAGTATTAGGTGCTGCGAATTCCGCACTGGCTCCGGAGTGTGCATAAGTGAAAGTAACGCTGGTTGCGGCTGGTTTTGTACCATATGAAAATGCACCTGCATACGTATCCATTATCCAAAAACGATCTACCGCATTATAACTATTATCCCTATTGGAAGGACTTCCTCCTGCATTCATTGCTGACATAAGAGAAACATCAGTAGGAATAATATCCGGATAGGTATGGAATGGAAATGCGTTATAGGGTGCAATTGAACCATCTCCATTATCTGGATCAGTATGATATGTGGAGAATAAAATGCTGCCTCCTGCAGAGCCTGCGGTACCAATAGCTAATGTTAGAGGCAGACTGTATGTAGTTCCCAAGCCAAAAGGAAGAGTATAGTTACCGGTATTGGAAGAAATATCCCACTTCACCATATTAAATTCAGCTTCCGAAATTATCCATCCGTTGTTACCACCTACTGTAGTAATTGCATTGGCAGCCGGGTTGGCTATTTCAATATAAATAGGGGTTCCTGCAGTTCCTCCACTTTCTACAACGGTAACAGCAGATGCACCGTGGATAACCATCTGAGCTTGTGAAAAGCCTGTAAGGGGTGCAACAAACAATGCTAATGCTGGTAAGATTTTATTCATATTTTCAATATTCTCAGGTTCTTTACTTTTACGACTTACGCATGTATCGGGTTACAAATATAATAAGATAATTTCAATTTGTATTATAAATCAATACTTAAATTTAATAATTTAATTAACATCAAATCGTTAAAAAGGGTCATTTCATACTAAAAACGATTAAATATTGAGTTTATTATTTACTTAACTTATAAAAAGTAATTTTGCGGAAATTTATAAATTGCATGTCCAAGTTTTTTCAAAAAAAATGCTTCCCGGTATTCTTTATTATTCTGGTTTTTATTCTTATAGGCGGATGTAACAATTCCTCCGAAAATGGCAATAATGAAGGTGATATTAATTTGAATAACAATGCTATATGTGCTTATAGTGCATCCATTGCTTCTATAAAACTTCCTTTAAATTACACCTGTGATGATACGATGGCAATTCAAAGGATTAATCTTCCCGATAGCTTGTCTAAATTTAAGAAATACGGTGAACTTATCGGAAAAGTGAATGAAACTAACCGATATATTGCCATTTTATATTCTATTTCGGGTGATATTCAACTGCCTACGCTTTATACTTTTAGTAAAACCGGTGAAGAGATTTCATCACTTAAAATGTTAATTGGAGACTGTTGCGGCGAAAATGAAGACTGTTCCGGATTATCCACAGTTCAAATTACGAAAGACCTGCATATAATTCTGAAGGATTCTATGCAAACTTTTGAGCGGGATATGAAACAATCGGATAAAAAGCGAAACATTAAAATATTGAAAAAGCAAGAGGAATTTAAAATAGACAGCTCCGGGAAGATTCTTTTAGTTTCTCCTATTAGCTAAAGAAAGCCAATCTACCTAAGTTGAAGCGGTTTTCCAAACCGGTTCATTGGATAAAAGTCGGGTCGTTTATATGCGCTATCGTTATATTTTTTTAGGTCAGCATAGCGTAAACCCACTACCCCTGTTTCTTCAAATTCAGCGGATCCTCCAATAAAGCCATTTATATCTACCGAAACAAAAACAGAGTCTTCTCCCCCATCATATAAAGCTTCATCAATATCCACGGTAAACTCTCCTCCGCTTTTATCAAGCAATTTGAATCCGTTTTGGGGCATTACGCTTAAAATATTTTTAAGATCGTTTTTCAGAACTTCGGGTTTAACTGTATCGCAAAATAAGCGAAGCTCTTTAATTACAAAAATATAGCCGCCATATATGGTGTCCCAAACATATTCGGCAGAATGTACTATAAAAGTTCCACTATCAAGCCGCACAGAATCGGTATTATATACAGCATATTTTACTTTATCACCATAAACTGTAAAATACTGAGGAGGAGAAGAAGATTTATGTATGGAATGCTTATTCTTTTGCTGCGCCTTAAGCGGGGTAAAATCAATAAAAATACAAAGAATCAATAAAGGTAAATAGTAATGCTTCATTCAGTTATCTTTTCTAATTATTATTTGAAGCATTTTGTAACAATACATAAGTATTTATTTTCTAGAAATATTAAGCATGCTACCTGTTGCATTTTTCACCAAAACCTGCCCAGGTTGATTGTAAATTACCAGAGTGGCAGTAATTTTCAAATTGCCTTCATCAGCGGCCTCCGTATTTTTATCAATGCTTAAAGTAATTGTATATCCATTGCCAACATAGGCCATAATATTTTCCGGGTTTGACCCACCTGTCAACCTTACAACGCTGCCGTTTATGGCAAGATAAGCCACTGTAGCACTGGAATCGGTATAAAATACGTATTTGTTATTTTTAAAGTCTTCATCTGAAAGAGAGAGAATGTAGTTTGAATTTCCTGTTTGATGGCTTGGAGGAATAACTACCCCAAGTGAAATGGGTGGGCTAACTAAACTATTTTGAGCTGAAGCCGATGAAATTATCAAGGAGATAAACAGGATTATTGAGAAAATAGCCTTCATAAAATCGAAAATGGATAAGCAAAGCTAAACATTTTAAGATATATGATACTAATGCAAAATGAAGGATAAAAAATTTATTGATTTGCTGCTCTTAGTGCGTTTTCAGCCTTTGACAGCGTTTCCTTCACGGAGTTTAAGTCGGGATTTATTTTCAGCGCCTTTTGCAAATAAAAAACAGCTGAATCATACTTGTTTATATTGTAAAATGCTGCGCCAATGTTGCTGTAAATGTCTGCATCATTCGTATTTACGGCCAACCCCGATTCAAATACGGAAATTGCTTTAACATAATCCTTCTTGTCAAAATAAATGACGCCTAAATCCTGATAGGCCGAAATATAGGTGGGTGCAGCCTTTATACATTTTTCAAAAGCAGTTGCTGCTGAATCGTTATTCCCCATTGAATAATAGTTCCAGCCCATGTTGTAAAGCGCTTCGGAATAGTTTGGCAGTATTTTTAAGGCGGCGTCATATTCCGTTATGGCTTTATTAAAATAGCTATTTCTTATGGCCGGATCCATTGTATGGTTGGCCGTATCAGTATAAGTTATTGCCAATGATTGATGGGCGCGTGCACTGTTAGGGGAATATATTATCCCCGATTCAAACAGCGTGAAATTATTCTTCCAGTCGGTGTTTCTGGCTATTGTTTTAACGCTATACGCAAAAAGAATTATTCCGGCTACAGCATAAAGGGTTGTAAGATTAGGTCTCAGTGTATCGGTTTTCACCTTGAGTAACTTTATTATAGTAACACCTATTGCAATACAAAAGCCGAGGGAAGATGTAAACAGAAAGCGCTCTCCCATAGTGGAGCCGATTTTTACAAAAAGATTGGATACAAGTATCATCGTAATAATGTAATAGAATATCCCAAAGGATACCGGGTCTTTTCTTTTTAATCGGAAAAATGCATAGCCAAATAACCCGGCATAAACCGCTATAGAGAGCAATGCTTCCGGACTTGAAAAGGAAACAATAGGTATCTGTTTAAATGAATAGTCGAAGGTTAAAGCGATCGGAACAAAAAGCAGCCAGATATACTTTCCTAAAATGAAAATAGTGGTGGCTAATTTATCAGCAGGCGTTTTAGCTGCCATAATGGAATTGTTTATTACCTGCATTTGTTCATTGAATGTAATGGAATCAAGTACATGTCCACGTATTATCAAGTAGATTAAAACAAGAGCAACGAAAGGAGCAGAAAGCAGGGCTGTCTTTTTTAAAGAGAAATCCGTGAAAAAGTAATACACCATCGGTATTACGGCGGCATAGGCAAGTGCTGTTTCCTTGCTTAACACGGCAATAAAAAAAGAGGCCCAACTTAAAAATTGAAAATAGCGGGGCTTATTATAACAATAGTATTGTAGCGAAAAATATACCGCTATAATACAAAACATAAAACTCAGTATTTCATCGCGGCTTTTTATATTAGCCACCACCTCAGTATGTATGGGGTGCGCCATAAACAAAAGGGTTATAAATAAAGGAGCAACGTAATTGCTCTTCCGGAAGATTTTAAGCAAGGTTAAAAAAAGAAAAATACCCGTAACAGTATACCAAAATACATTGAAGAAATGATGCACATGAGGATTATTCCCAAAAAATTGCTTCTCAATGGCAATACTGGTAAGTGTTACCGGGCGGTATGACTGATCATTTGCCCCGTTGAATCCATATAAATAACCTTTGGAGAAAATTTGTCCTATACCTTGAATTCCCTCCTGCACAAAATGGTTTTGCCGGGTAATAATATCATCATCCAGCGCGTAGTTGTTCATAATAGAGTTTCCATACAACACAAAAGTGAAAACAACTAAGCCGATAATAATACCCCACTTTTTTACATCCGACAACTCAAACTTGGGCTCTGCTTTTTTTTGTGGAGGATTACCTGTTTGCTTCTTTGGGGAAGCTTTGCCTGTATTTTTAGCAGCAGGTTTCATTTTTTCTTGAATTTTTTAGGGGTTTGCTTTTGTTTAACTGCCGGAATTTCTATAACTGCCGGATATAGCTTAGAGTACCATTGCGTTAAAAATAACGTACCTGCAATAAACAAAATAGGCCATATATAGATGGCTGTGGCAGGGCTGCTGTCAAACATAAAAACAGGAAGGGTGTTGGTATTAAAATGATGCTTGAAAAAGTCAGGAACGATAATATCGAAGACTGGATTACCAAAACGGGTAGGATCATCGGGAAGCATATAAATCTTGGTCGATTTATCCATCCATGTGAATAATAAGCCCAAGCCGGTAAGTGCGTAAAAAAAGTAAACCGAAACCTTTTTAGCAGAAAGGAATATAACCCCTTCATACAGCACAATCATTACCATTGGGATTAAATAGCGAGGCCCTAAAGCCCACCCTCCCGGCCATTGGTAGTAGGATGAATAAAGGATTAAATATGCAACTACTGTTACTAATAAATAGTTTTTTATCCCGCTACTCACCAATGCCATTTTATTCTTTATATTTTTAAATGAATTCTGGTAGCCGGATTTAATGGCATACCAAAGCATAAGTACAAGAACAGGGGTATAATAAAGCACACCCCTGAAAGTAGAAAATACAAGTCCCCAGAAAGCCGCTAGCGTAGGGAAATTAAATCCTATATCCTGTGTGTTTTCTTTTTGCTGGTGTATTTCGTAGTTATATGGGGTTTTTGTTATGGATCCCGTCAGGTGATAATTATACCACAGCACAATGATGAAACCGGGTATTAATCCCAAACCGAAAAGCATGGACTTTGTAATTTTCTTTTCATTCAGATAGATCAATAACGCCCAAACCGGAACCAAGACTCCGACAGGAAACTCCGTAGCCACAGCAAGTCCAACCATAATCCCTGAAAGAATGTAATTCTTCTTTTTAAGAAAGATATATCCGGTCAATGCAAATACTCCGCTTAAAATATGCCCTGTATAGGTTCCCGCATAGGCAAAAAGAAAGGATGTGTAAAAAGACATCATTACAATTACTACGGGCGATAAGTTGGTAGAGGTCTTCTTTATAGCGAACAGCGCCAGCAGCAGTGTAATAATAAACGGAATTACTCCGCATAAAATATCACCAAGTATAAGTACCGTTGTTAATTTAGGAAGCATGAAGCCCCTTGCATCCGGCATGTGATCGATTCCATCCGGAGCTTTGTATGAATAAATATAAATAGGATATTTTTTTAAAGTCGTGTCTTTTAATTCCGACAAGCCCAATGATTTATATAAAGAATAAAAGGGATAGACAAGAAATGAAGATAATGGGGCTTTATTGGAATACGTCTGATTGTTTATTACACTCACATCCATTGCAAAATCTTTGTACTTATCGACTGCAAGTGTCTTATCTTCATATAGTGTAAGCACAGGAACGCCTCTGCTTCCCCCTTGCGGGGCCATCCATACGTCTAAATAATAACAGGATAATAACAGGTTGATTGCTATGAATGCCGCATAAAACCACTTTTTGTTACTATAGATTGTTGTCTTTTCGGCCGGGCTATTCATATATCAGCATTCAGGGCAAAGATAGTGGAAAAGCAATACACCCTTTTATACTTAATGGTAATGAATTATACAGCCTAAGGTTTTATCTTTTGAAAAAGCTATAGATAGACTTTACCTCAATTATGTTATATAAAAAGTAAAGTGCAAAAAAGGTAAGGGCGAAAGTCCTGGCATCGTGCTTATGCAGTAAGGCGTATGAAAATACAAAGATGCTGCAAATAATAAGCCTTCCAAAGCTTACGGTCATATAGGAATAGACAAAACTGCTTGGTTTGTTTTCTTTGGTATTGGTGACTAAAATAAAGGCGAATACATTTACTGCGAATAAAAGTCCCACCATCGCTATTAGGGGCAGTTCTGCCACCACCCATTGTGAGAATACCACAAATAGAATCCCGTAAAGGGCAATCGAAATAAGTAATAGTTGAATAATAAAGCGGCGTTGTAAGGCTTTCATTTTTGTTTTAATAAATCTCTGATTACGAAATATACGCCCAAAAACACCCCGAAAAGAGTAAGGACTGTTGTAAACACCGGAAACTTCAAAGGGAATTTAGAGTCCAGCCATTTTCCTAAAAAAAGACAGATAATGATGCTTGCCGCAATTTGAAATGCCATTCCCGAATAACGGGCTATGGCATTAAGAGATTGCCGGTTGTTTTCTTTCGGCTCTTTCTTTGGTTGTTTCCTGTCCATTGTATAAGCCTTTAACCGCATTGCCCATTACGCAGGAACCACTGAATTGTGCTCCCGGCTCAATCGCTAATCTTCCTATTACAATATCACCTAAAAGCTTGCAACTTCCTTTTAAAGATAGTAGTTCATTGACTGTAACTTTACCGTTAACAGTACCATGAATTTCAGCGCTTTGGCAGGTAATGTCTCCATCTATCTGCCCGGATGTTCCTATCACTAATTTTCCTTCTGTTTGAAGCGTTCCTTTTAGGGTTCCGTCAATACGAATATCTCCCGATGCTTTTATTACACCTTCTATGTATGTGCCAGACTTTATCTGGTTTACCACATGCGCATCGTCCTGAATGTTTTTAGCCATGATATTTGGGTATTAAAAAAACAAAGATAAGTCTTTTTTATTTTATAAGCATCACCCCGTCCATTTTTGATATAATATATTGTTTTTCAGAGTATTGAGAGATGCCAGATTGTATTTTATATCGAATTTACATAAAATTTTATCAACAGGTTATTAACAATAAATACACATCGGAAGTTCCTGCATCATTTCCCATATATACATTTTGCCCCGCCTTTTCATTTGTCCCTGCTCCAACTCCGCAATAAACATCTTCCGTATAGCCCATTAGACCATACCATAAAAACATATTTCCTCCTATCCTATAACCTACATTTACCGGACCGCTATCAGTACTAATGTTTATATCATTATTAGTTCCTGAACTAGGATCACAAAGAATGTCAAGCATATATTGCGGATTACTTTGATTCATACCAATTCCTGTTAGTGGGTTCCCCGCTGTAGTATTACATGGGTTTACCGGAGGCTCCATAGTAAAATCAAGAATTGGGTTAGCTGACTGAACTTCAGTGTGATTCGGTGGTGATATTAGCCCGCTAAAACAACCTTGAGCTAAGGTTATATTTGGTGCAATAAAACTAATTGCAAACAAAAGGATTAATAAAAATAATTTGGTTTTTGTTTTCATGGCATTAAAAATTTAAAGGTTATTAAATTTAATGCCTCAATGTTACACTGGGAATTCCCGAAATTTTTTAAAGTTGTATTGAGTTACAGTTTACCTGCATCAAGTTGCAATTTTAGGGGGTTGAGTTACATTTATTGCTTACCCTTTCCTTGCATAGAGGTAGGGCAAGGTCCTATTTTTGAATTATAACTTTCCCACGTCCAATTAGTACCCCATTATTATTTAATATTCTGTATAGGTAAATCCCTGCGGGTTGATTACTTATATTAATAGTATTATCGCCTTGAGTAGATGGAAGTGCCTCGGTAAATACCTTTGTTCCTAATATATTATATACTTCAAGGGTATTCTTTCCCGAAATACTAGCGGAGTTACTCTCTAAAGTAAACCTACCATTATTCGGATTAGGATAAATGTTTATTTCTGAATTGTCAGTGATATTATTATATCCTGTAATTTTATTACAACTATCGTTATTGTAAAATCGATAAAATCTATTATATACAATTGCATCGCTATCATATCCGAACCCATAATATCCTGTGTCACCAATGGCAAAGGCCGTGCCTTGTAGTTTTGTAATCCCTGGAACACTTGCTTCTTGGGTCCAAGAATCTAATATTGTATTATATTTCCAAAATTCATGATCCCACCGACTCGTATCTCCAGTACCCACATAAATGTTATTACAAATAGCAAATCCACTCGTTACATAAATAGGTAAACTGGGATAGCTATTTTTTTGAGTCCATGAGTTTGTTCCCGGGTCATATTCCCACATATCAGTATTCAACCAATCGGTAGAAAAGAGGCTGTCTTGCCCAAAACAAACATATCCTTTGCCATTAACAGCAAAACCCGATGCACATGATCTTGCTATACCTGGAAAATCTGCAATTCTTGTCCATATATTAGTACCCGTATCATAAGAATAAAAATCTTTTCTGAAATTACTCAATTCATTAGCTCCTGTGCCAACATATCCTTTGCCTCCAATAGCAAACCCAACAGCATATGTACGGGCACATCCAAGAAAATTTGCTTTTTGTGTCCATATATTGGTAATGGCATCATATTCCCAACATTCCGTAACACATGTTCCATCATTTTTGACAGAACCTGTTACTAAATATGCTTTATTACCAATAACGAAGGAGGCAGGAGCAACCCTTGCTTTACCGGGGAAATTAGCTTTTTTTATCCACGAATTTGTACTTGGGTCAAATCGCCATAAATAATCAAACTCATGCAAAGCATCACTGTATTCACCTAATCCTGCATATCCGTAATTTCCAATAGAGAAGCCAGCTATCCCTTGAACCATCGCAGAATCGGGCAGTGTATCGCGGGAAGTCCAAGTGCCTTGAGAAAAAGCTAAGAGTGAAGAACCAAGAGCTAAGAACGTAAGTAAGGTTTTTTTCATGTTCTTTTTTTTAAGTGTACTACAAATAAAATCTAAATATAGTATATTTTAAATATACATAACATTTGCCATGCATTTATATAGTACAAAGTTTATAGCAAACTTTCAACTCTATTTAATATAGGTACAAATGAAGTGTATCAAGCTGTTTTACAACTAAGAAAGACCCATTTTCTCAAAATGTAAAACTGCAAAAAGTGCGACATATAGGTTTTTAATTTTTTGCATTAAAAAGACGAATAAAATTTTATAAGTTTGCATTGTTTGAAAAGTCTGCCACGTAAATACCTCTTTTTGTTTTCTATCCTCACAGGCTTGCTGCTTACAGCCGGCTGGCCTGCACACGGGTTTCCTTTGTTACTTTTGTTTGCCTTCTGCCCCTTGCTAATAGTGGAACAGCAACTTTATATCAACCGAGCAAGCAAATCATCCTTTTCCTTTTTTGGCTATTCCTATCTGGCCATGCTTATCTGGAATATCTTAACTACCTGGTGGGTGTGCAACTCCACTTTTGTTGGTGGCCTTATGGCCATTGTTTGCAATACATTCTTTATGGCAGGCATCCTTCTGCTGTTTCATATTACCAAACGCAGGATAGGCCCCCTTACCGGATATACTTCCCTGCCCATTTTCTGGCTTGCTTTTGAATATATTCACTTTAACTGGCACATGAGCTGGCCCTGGCTAACGCTTGGTTTCGGCTTTTCCAATTATGTTTCTTTATTGCAATGGTATACAGTTACGGGTCCTTTAGGCGGTACATTATGGATATTACTTTGCAATATGGCTATCTTCAGCATCCTTAATAGGAAATGGTTAAGTAAGGACAAACCTCTATCGGGCAAGCTTTATAGTACAGCCGGGGTTCTGGTGCTTTTCCCCATTTTAGTATCGCTGGTATTGTATTGGACAGACAACCCTCCCGATACACAAAAAGCAGTTAAGGTAGTAGTGGTTCAACCGAATATTGATCCTTACAATGAGAAGTTTAGTGGGAATTTTATGGAGCAACTGAATAAAATGCTTGTTCTTGGGGATACTAAAGTTGACAGCACTACGGCGTATCTTATCTTTCCCGAAACAGCCCTTACCGACCCAGATCTATGGGAAAACAATCTCAGGGATAATCCCAGCATACGTTTAATCCGGGACTATCTTCACAAACATCCCAATTTAAGGCTTATTACAGGGGCCGGAACTGCCCGGTCGTATGCCAATGGGGACACCATAACAGAAACCGCCCGGAAATTCACCGATGCGGATAGTTATTACGATGACTATAATACGGCTTTGCAGCTGGACTCGTCTAAAAAAATACAGATATATCATAAAAGCAAACTTGTTCCCGGTGTGGAGTTTACGCCATCGCTGCTTTCAAAATTGGCGGTTCACCTGGGAGGAACTTCCGGAACCTTGGGCACACAAAAGGAACCATCTGTTTTTTATTCCCCCTACTCCAACACTACCATTGCTCCTGCCATTTGCTATGAGTCCATTTATGGAGCTTACATAGGAGAATACATTCAAAAAGGAGCCCAACTGATATTCATAATAACCAATGATGGCTGGTGGGAGGATACACCCGGCTACAGGCAGCATCTTTGTTATGGAGCTATGCTGGCCGCCGAAATGAGAAAGGAAGTGGTGCAGTGCGCCAATACCGGAATTTCAGCTATCATAAATAAAAAGGGCACTATTTTGGAAAAGACAAATTGGTGGGAACCGGCGGTCATAAAGGCATCCTTATATCCTTCAAACGAGCATACTTTTTATGCTATACATGGCGACTACCTTGGCTTTTATGCAACTATACTAAGCATTTTACTTCTTGCATTCCTTCTATTCATCAGAATAAAGGGCTCATTGATTAAAAAATAAAAGGCTTTAATCAAGATTATTCTTTCGTTTTATTCTGCTTCTTTACCTTGCGCTTAGCCAGTAAATACGCTAAAAAACCTATAATAAGTAAAAGGATTAAGACTGCGGCTGCAAGTAAAATCCAGTTGTTATTGTTAAACAGTTGTGCTAAATAACCTCCCTGCTTGTTCAAAGGAATATCGATATAAACAGGATGTGCAGCGGCAATCTTTATCTGCGCGAGTGATAAAGGCGCATACCCTCTGCGAGAAAAAACAATGGAATAAGTTCCTTCGGGGATTGAACGCAAGCGAATAATTCCAAGGCTATCTGATACGGCTGAAGCCAAAAGAGCGTTGCCTGAAAATACATCCATAGCCACAGAGTCAATAGCTGCTGAATTGGATGTGCTAATGCAATGAGCAGTGAAAACACTATGCAAATCGAGGTTATCCTCCTCTCCTTCCGGCGAAAGTTTGCCTAATTGGTAAAGTAGCATGCTATCCTTCAGCGTATTATTTAAGCATGTATTAAAAAAGGTTAGACTGTCTTTTGTTTTTGTTTTTAAAATTTCTTTTCGAAGGGAATCGCTTAGAAGGTTAATTACAAGGCCCATTGAATCGAGGTAAGTTCCGGGGAACATCTTCAAAATATGAGAACGTATATCCTTTTGCCTTTGTGTATAGTCAATTGGCCGCTGATGCTTAATGGAATCTTCCTTCAAGGGAATTTCACCCGGATTGTCTTTACTATAGCCATGAGCAGAAACCAACATGCCTGCAACAACAAAACAATATACAAGAGACAAAAAGTTTCCTTTCTTCATAGATTTTAAATTCGCGGCAAGTTATTTAATAAAACCAATCAACAACAAATATTTAATAAGTATTGATGTAAATAGGATTAATATAGGCTGGTTAACCATAAATTTTCCGGTAAATCTTTTCAGCAATGCTGAAGTTTCTATATTTCTCCGCCAGAGGCCTGATTTGATTATAAATTTCCATTCTGCTTTTCCCTTTAATAATGGCTTCTATTTGCATAATTGCACTGGTGTAGCCTTTTTCATCAAGGCTTTCCAATATGGCCCCTGCCCTACTCTCTTTTATTATTTGCGAATCAACAGAAATGTTTGGCGGAATTACTATAGGTAATCCCATAGCCCAATATTCACCATTCTTAATTGGCGCACAATACCGCTTAGATGGCACGGGCTTATAGGGAGAAATGGCAAAATTTGCTAGTCCTAAATAGAGCGGGACATCTTTATGCGGAACGAATAATTTAATAACCGTTGATTTTTGAATGCTGTATTTGAATGTCATTTTATTTATATAATCATCTGAAGCAGCACTCAATAACAAAAACCGGAATGTATCTTTTCCCCAAAAATTTTCACAACTGTGGATAAATTCAAATGTTTCATCTTCTAAATAAATTCCCCCGAATTTTCCTGCATACACGCACACAATTTTATCCACCAGGTTATAATTTGCCGTAAGTTCGTTATTGTTTAAAAACTTTTCGGAAAAAGCCTCCAGATCAATGCAAGCGGGCTTTATGGAATATTTAGTTACGGTGGTTTTATATTTTTCAAGAATATACTTCTCCATTCCTTCGGCACCAAAGATCAAATAATCGGCAATTTTAGCTTCTTTCTTTTCAAAGTAAAATAAGGCCTTGAATTTTAAACCAAATTTGCTCCAGGTTTTGTTTTCCACCATCGATTCAGCATGCGGTTCAAAGCTGTCAATATTCAGTGTTGCCTTCTTATTCAGAATTTTTAAAATAGCTCCAATCGCCCCGGCGGTGGTACACCAGGGGTGAATTATTTTAATGTTCTTTTTACCTATTATTTTATGAAGACTTAGTGTATTTAATAACCAACCTAAAAATAGTCGCCCATTGCCTGTAGGCATTTCAATAGAGATAATTCCTTCTTTTCTTTTAACTGTAATCGATTTATTTTTTCCGCCAACGGTAACAACATAGGGGTAGCAGGAAGTAATTTTTTGAATAATCCTGACGTAAGGAAGGGTATATGTCTGCACCAAAGGGTCTTTAAATTGCCATTGTGTAATAAATAATATTCTATTATGCGTGGTTTTCAACTTGTAAGGTCTATGTTGGTAATGCAAATATCATGGATTATAGTGAATAATAGCCACTGAATTGATAATTTTGTACACCAGAGACAAATGAATGCGGTGGAAATAAGCGTAGTAATGCCTGCCTATAATGCGGAGAAGTATCTTGCGGAGAGTATTTCTTCTGTATTGAACCAATCCTTTGCTTCATGGGAACTCATTGTGGTTGATGACGGGTCGACAGATAAAACTGCTGAAATTGTAAATGGTTTTTTACCAGATCAAAGAATAACGCTTATCAGGCAAACAAACAAGGGTGTGTCAGCGGCGCGCAATGCGGGAATTGAAGCCGCTAAGGGGAACTTTATTACTTTTCTGGATGCCGACGATGTTTATATGCCTGGAAATTTAACGATTAAATACGAGGCTATAAATGCTGATCCGGGAACAGACTACGTATACAGTGATATCTTATTATGCGGCCCCGAATTGGAAAGTATATTTGTAGATAAAGGGGTTCCGGCTGATGTAGTTTGTAATGCAGTACTTACCTGGCAAGCCAAAGGAATTCCCGGATTTTCATCCAATATCATGGTAAAATATTCGGTTATCAAAGATAAAAACATCTATTTCGATACCCATCTTTCTAACTGTGCAGATAGGTATTATAAAATTCTTTTAGTAAGTGCTTGCAGGGGTGTTTATATTCCCCAGGCCCTTGCAAAATACAGGAATACACCTGACAGTATGAGTAAAAAGGTATTCTTACTTGAACACGATGAATTATATATACTTGACAAAATAAAAGAGAAAAATATTATTCCCAAAAGCAAAAATAGGAACAAGGTTTTCGCAAAAGTTTATTTAATGCTTTCAGGAAGCTGGTATAAAGATGCAGGAAAAACAGGCAAAGCCATTCAATTTACCCTTAAGGCGCTCTTTACTTATCCAGGTGTATTTATAATGCTTGTAAATAAAGGTTTTGGGATGTTGTTTACCAATAATAAAAAATGAAATTATCTGGCCCCGGTATAGACTTTAATATGTTTATCCAACATAAGCTCTATACTAAATTCTTCTACGGCCATTTTTTTTATTTTTTCTTTCATGGATTCTCTATCTAATGGGTTTTCAAGCATCCATTCAATCCCTTCTGCAATTCCTTTAAAATCTCTATCCCCTGTGAAGTAACAGGTCACTTTATGCTCAAGTACATCGGCTGCAACTCCCGTTTTAGAAGTTATAATAGGTACGCCATTAGCCATTGCTTCTACCAGCACGAACCCGAAAGGCTCCATACGTGCGGCATGAACATACAAATCCATTAAGCCATATAAGGATGGTATATATTTCCTGTCTATCCAATTTGTGAAAATAATATACTCTTCCAGTCTATATTTAGCCACTAATTCTTCTAACTCTTGCTGTTGCTCGCCGTATCCAACAAACAGGAATTTTAAATTTTTATACTTTTGGGTGAGTGTTCTGGCTGCTTCAATAATGTACCGGTAACCTTTCCACTCTATGTAACGTGAAATTGTTCCTAAAACAATTTTCCCTTCCAGTCCGTACTTTTTAATCAGGAACTCCTTATCTGAATCTACCTGTGTAGTAAAATATTGAATTGGGATGCCATTATGAATCATATGGATTTTATCTTCTGAAGCTTTCTCATTTTCCAGCAAAAATTTTTCGGAATCCTTACTAATAGCAATAATATCGGTAGCGTTAGAATTATTTAACCGATCAACCCATACCCAATGGGGTGTAAAATTCCAATGAAAGGCTGTATCTTGTTTACGAATTACTCTTTTCTTTATTCCTGCAAACCTTGCTGCTAAAAGAGCAGGTACGGAATCGTCAAATAGATGGGCATTGACAACATCCGGCTTTAATTTTTTAAACAATTTATAGAGCCTGAAAAAAGCTAAAATCATACCTGACTTTCTTTTTTTTGGATCAAATTTTATCCAATATGCGTCACAACCATAAGCCTTCATTTCTTCTATTAAATGGGGCTTTTCAGTATAGAGAACTATAAAAGTAAATTTTACACCGGGATATTTATATAATCTTTCGGCAAACCAATTAAGATAGGGTACAGTTGAGTTATTAGCTATTACCTGAACTACGTGCATTCTATTTCTCCCCGCTTTTTATTATATGTTAATAGTTGAATAAGAAGAAATAGTGATTCGATAAAATAAGAATTTGATGCTTAATGGAAGTATTTCAAACATACTGTTTTTTGAAATAACCCATCTCCCTATTGTTGCACGTATGATTGCAGATACTATCTTTTTTATTTTACCTCCTTCCGAGACCATTAAACTCGGGAAATGCACCAAATAATCCGGATGGATCTTTAGTATTTCTATTTTAGCCTGGGTGTACTCATTTTGGCGTTTAATATACATACCTATTCCGGGCCAGTCATTATGCCATGCAAGGATTGTTTTGTCATAGATAATTCGAATACCCTTGTTAATTGCCCGAACAGCAAAATCAAAATCTTCACCATCCGAAAAGCAAGTGTCAAAGCCGTTTAATTGGTTAAATATATTTTTAGGCAAAGACGCATTGCACGCTGTGAAATTAAATTTTTGCAGGGTTATTTCACCAGCACCGGGACTTTGCATTTTCCAACCTTTTTCTATATTTATCAAAAACTTCCCGAAATCATCAGTTGCATTATTTTCCGGATTTCTATAGCCATTACCCGAAACAATAGTGCTGGGGTTTTTAAGATGGTATTGAATATGTTTTTCTATTAAATTCTTTTCAGCCAGCATATCATCATCTAAAAAAATAAGTATGTCTCCGTTGCTCACTTCTGCCCCTTTGTTTCGGCTTCTGCCTCTTCCCGAAATCTCTTGAATTACAACTTTTAAATTGAATTTATTGGAATACTGTTCCAACATAAATTTTATTTCATTTGAATAATTCTTTTGATCTGCCACTATAATCAATTCATCTATCAATTCATGCTGCCCAACCAATGAATTAAGTGTTTGAGGCAGCTTTAATGCCGGGTTGTAACTTGGTATTATGAGGCTTGTTTTCAAATTACTTTCATGTTAATTTTCTTCTTCAGTACTGTTTATTATAGTATAATTCAATTTAAGCTTCAAAAACCTTTTTTCGAAATAAGAATACGAAAGATACGCCGTAATTATAGTTGCCGTTACAATAATACTATAAACAGCTAAATATTTTAAAATACCGGTAATCAATATATTTGTAAATATGAATGAAACTCCCCAAATTATAAGCGGATGATAAATATATATGCCGTAGGATATTTTTCCCAGGAAATCAAGTACCCTTGTTTGAAGGTTGATCAACCTGTTACCTTTAGTGGCCTGTCCTAAAATAAGTACAACTGTAAGCATACTTACAAATTCATTGTCTACTACCGATGCAATATGAAATTGGTTAAGTGCTATAACAATAATTATACCCCATGTCACCAATTGGCTGATTTTGTGAGTGCATATCTTCATAAACAAGCTATTGTTTTTCACAAATAAGACAGCTCCCAGCGCCCCAACCAACATGCAATGAAATCTGGTTACATGGATAAGCCTGTAAAGAAAAGATTCTTCATGACCCGGGCAACAGTATCGGGCAATTAATTTAAGGGTAATTAATACAATAATGGTGCAAAAAATAATAGATGCAAGGTTTTTCTTTGTCTTTGCCATAACCCAGGGCCAAAAAAGATAAAACTGCTCTTCTACTCCCAGAGACCAATAATGAGCCAGTACCGGTATAGCTGTATTTAAAATGTATGGTATATTGGGGGCATAAAAAATATAAAACACCAACGTGGTTGAATTAACAGTGGTTCCGGAAAAATGCAAAGCAAGAAGACAAATAATCAAAAACAAATAATAAAGTGGCCAAATTCTTAAAATCCTCCTTATATAAAAAAACCGGATATTTATTTTCTTTTTTTCGCTTTTTTCAAGCAGTAACAGGTAGGTTATTAAAAAACCGCTAAGTGAAAAGAACATGGTAACGCCATAGCCTGCCAGCAATAAACCTTTTGGACTTCCGTCAGCGAATTTGCCGAAAATATAGGGGTTCAGATTAAAATTAGAAAGATGCAGTGTTATGTGCGAAATAACCACGCTAAGGGCGGCTATAGCTCTTATTCCATTTAGACCATCAAGATATACTTTTCTATTGTTTTCCATTTTACTTAAGTAGCGTTCCTTTCAAAAATAATTTCAAATAAATTCCACTTATTTCATAAGCATAAACCCTACTGGAACTGGTAGCATATAATAATGAGCGTAATAATACAAGTATCTTGGCATATAACCAGCCGTAATATTTTACAATAAAAGCATATTCATTCTGGTGTTTCAGGTTCAATACAGTCTCGGATGACGAAGCCCCAAGGTAATGTATCACTGAGGTATCGGCATTATAATAAATAGTAAGCCCCATCTTTTTAATGCTATAGCACCACATTAAGTCTTCTGCATACATAAAAAAATCGCCGGGCAATTTCCCTCCCTCCAATTTATCGAGAACCTTTCTTGGAAACATAAAAAACGCACCCCAAACCGAATCACAATAAATACTTTTTAAATGATCGAAAAAGCCATTCCCCATTACTATTCCACGTTTAGGTTGCGGAATCAGCTTGTGTATCCTGAAAAGTTCAATTGTGGTAAGCAAAATAGATGGAAAGCGCTGACATTGCTTCTGAATGATGCCATCGGCAAATTTAAGCATGCATGATACCACCCCTATATTACTATTGTTTTTTATAACATCAAGGCATATGGAAACAGAGTTTTCCGTTAAGACCACATCACTATTCAGCAACAAGATTGTATCCCCTTTTGCAATTTGAATTCCCAGGTTATTCCCCCCTGTAAAGCCTGCATTTACAGGATTTTTAATTAACCGAATCAATGGGAATTTTTGTAAAAACAGATCAGGGGAACATTCCCTAGAGGCATTATCTACCAAGATAATTTCGTAATTAATATCTTTTGTAAACTTAATAATTGAATCAATGCAAGAACAGGTAAGTTCGAATGTATTGTAATTGATTATGATTATTGATATTTCCACAACTAAAAACAAATTATATAGGTTATTTGCTTCAACAAAGACCTTTCAAGTATATAAGGCTTTCGAATATTTTTAATTTTCCGCCTTAAATAAGTACTTCTTCCTATCATAGAAAATGCAAATGCTTCCTTGGATGCTAAAGTAGGCAGGCATTCACAGATATTTTTCATTTGTTGAATATTCTTCCGGTAAAGAAGGTCTCTATATTTTGCATTTGACAAACCATATTTTACAATACTCTTGATGGATAATGATACTCTTTTTATAAAGGTACTGTGTTGTTCAATAAAACCGATAGCATTATTAGCATGCATGCGGTACCTCATTAAAGGTTTATTTATAAAGGAGACTTCTCCAACAGAGCTGCATACCATCAATAGCCAATGGTCGTGCAGGTTTATGACGTTATCTGTTTTTAATGCAGATTGAATGAGAATTCTATTGAATAAAAGATTGCAGCCTGGAGCATAATTCTTTAGAAAAAAAATTTGCATATCCTTTCGGGAAGAATACCGCATAAGCCTGAGAAATGATGGAGAATTAACTTTCAATTCAGAATCGGCAACCTCTAAATCAGAAAAAACCATATGGGCTTTTGCAGGCAATCTTGCTTCTTCTTCAAGCATAACGGACAGCATAGAGGATATTTTGCAGGGATACCAATAATCATCCTGATCGCAATACATTACATAATTTGCCGATGATTGCTTTAGTAGTTTTGAAAAGGAATTGGAATAACCTATGTTGCCTTCTGTATCATTCAGTAATTGGATTTTGTCAGGATGTTTTTGAACGTAGTCATTTAAAATTGAAAGAGTAGAATCGGTAGAGCCATCATCTCTTATTAATAACCTCCAATTAGTATAATCCTGCTTAAAAATGCTGTTTAACTGGGCTTTCAGGTACTTCTCTCCATTATAAGTGGAAATCAATATTTCAACAAGGGAATTCGTCATCCGTCAAATACAAACTAAATTCAATTAAAGAATATCCTTGTTTTTCATAATACCTGCCTTTCGGAGAAGATTACTGATTCTTGGAAAGCATGACTTCATCAGAAGGTAAAATGCAAGGCCTTTATTTTTGGATGTTTTAAAAAGGATCAATCTATTCAAATACAACCTGTTTAAATAAAGACTATGCTTTTTCTCCATGTATTCATCAATCATAGAAAGCTTATCTTTTTGCAAAGTGTGTATCATAGATTTGGAAGAATACCTATAGTAAAACAACATTTGGTTTATATATGCAAACTTTCCATTCTGAAAGGCAATACGCAACCATAAATCCCAATCTTCATAACCCATTACAGGCATTTTTTCATCGTATCCTCCTATTTTCTCCCATGTCGATTTTCGGAATATGGCACACGCATCAATATAGTTCTCAATCATTAACCGTTGCAGGTTAAATTCGCCGCTTTCCCATTTCCCAGCCTTCTCTCCAAAATATTCTGCATCGCTGTATACGGCATCCAATGAGGAATCACCATCCAGTAAATTTATTCCCTCGTAAATATATTCCGGCTTAATTTTGTTGTCGCAATCAAGTGGTAAAATATACTTTCCGATGGCGATTTTTATTCCTGCATTTCTGGCTGCACCCAAGCCTTTATTGGTTTGGTTAACAATAGTAAACCCTTTAGCTGAAAGCTCTTTTAATTTATTCAATGTATTCTCTTCTGTTGAACCATCGTTAACAATTATTATTTCATAAAGGCTCTTGTCGTCACATTGCTGGATGCTATGCAAAGCTTCATCTATATAGACACCTTGATTATAACAAGGAATGATTATGGAAATAATCGCCTTCATGATTGCATTTCTTTTTTTCCTACCACAACATAATTCATGGTATTAAAGTCGTTGAAGTATTTCTTGTCAAGATACGAAAATAAGCGATTGACCGTTGCTCTAAAGAACTTTAGCCGCACTAACCTGGCGGGCATTGTATGTATAATAACCTGCCCCATTAAAGCCCATTTTCCACCGTTGGAAAGTATTTCAATAAGTGAAAACCTGTTTTTTTCAAGTATGTAGCGGAAACCAAATTTTGTAAAACGAAAATAGTCGTATGGTTCTTCATGCAAATGCCAGTACATAGGCCCCGAAACTATAAAGTGCCCTCCTGGTTTTAATAGTCGAAAAGCTTCTTTGACTAAGGCTTGGTGGTCTTCCACATGTTCAATTACCTGTGTGGAAAATACCGTATCAAAACTTTTGTCTGGCAGAGGAATTTTTGTAGCCTCGCAAATAATATCCACTTTATTCTGGTCTGATTGAACAACATCACACCCCACATATTCGGTTATTAAACCCTGGAACATTCCTTCATAAGGTTTATTTCCGCATCCAATATCAAGCGTTCTTCCTGTTGCATATTGTTTAATAGACTGTTCAAGCGCCTCTGTTAAGGGTGTAAGCGACAAATAGTAATGATGTGATAATGGAACTTGCTTGTAATTATTAAACCTATGCAGATTATCTTCTCTCATTCTATACTAAATAATCAATTTTTAACAAGATAACATCCGGTAAGTTTTACACCCTTCCCCCTTGGAAATCCATAAGAATAACCTTCGTATATTCTTTCAGAACGTTGATTTTTTGAAAGATAATCATGCAGGGCCTTTGAACATCCGTCCCAAACATAGTAATCGTCTATAATAATAAGGCCACCTTTTGCTACTTTATTAAAAAAACCTTCAAGGCAAGTCATCGTTGAATCGTACCAGTCACCATCCAGCCTTAAAACAGCTATAGGTTCCTTAATTGGGTAATCAGGTATTGTTTCATTAAACCATCCTTTTACCAATTTATAGTTTTCAGCTCCTGATTTTTTCATGGCTTTTTCGGCCCACTCCATTTCAGCTTTACAGTTATCATAGTACCCCGGTGAGTTTACATCTTTCTGCCATTCAATGGCAGAGTGGCCATCTATTTCCTTTGCCTTTGGCAAACCTTCAAAGCTGTCAAAAAGATAATAATTCCTGTCTTTACCTATAACATTAGCAATTCCGCCAATCATACCTCCCCTCCATACCCCGCATTCAATAATACATCCTTCAATATTTTTAAATTGAGCAGTTAAAGAGAGACACTCAATATATTCCTTTTGCGACAACATCGTAAATTCTTTATATTTTCGATAAACGGAAGAATACTTTGAAATATCCTTCAATCTCTTCAAATAGTTTATAGTATAATTTAATTTCATCAGGCAATAAGGTTAGAGTAGTTTTGATGGTGGAACAAAAAAGCCATGACTGGCAGGATGTGGATAGGTTCTGTTAATCTGCGGACTGTCAATTATTGAAAACTCTATACATTCCTTTTGCCAATCGTAGGTTTCACTGAAATGAGGGCCAATCCAGGCATCCAAATAATAATCACCGGGTACAAAACCGTTAAGTTCAATTTCAGTGGTAAGTATTATTTCGGTGTTACCCGGCACAATAAACGGTTCAAGTTTAGGAATTGCCTGCCCCAAGGGGATGCCCATTTTGCTGAAAATATCGAACGCAATAAATGATGGCATCATTTCAGGAAAACATTTAATACCAGATTGAATAATTAATTTCAGATTTGGCTGGGTTCCTTCCAAATTAACATGTATATTCTTGAAATGGGGATGATTACTGTCTGCCTTTTGTGTCCATGTATTCGTCGCAACTGAACCGGAGTGAAGATAATGGTTAATTACAGCATCCGATTCTCCTGCCATTGAAATTTGACCATCTTTTAAAAGAATTGCAGTTCTACAAAGGTTTTGCACCGCATTCAAATCATGGCTGACAAATAAAATAGTGCGTCCATTTTTATTTACGTCCTCCATTTTTCCGATACACTTTTTTTGAAACTCCGCGTCGCCCACGGCAAGTACCTCATCAATAACCATAATTTCAGGTTCTAAAAAGGCTGCTACCGAAAAGGCAAGGCGCAGTTGCATACCGCTGCTGTAAAACTTTAAAGGAGTATCTAAAAATTTTTCTGTTCCGCTAAAATCTATTATCTCATCAAATTTTGCCTGAATTTCTTTCCGTATCATTCCAAGAATGGAGCCATTGAGAAATACATTTTCCCTTCCGGTAAGTTCCGGATGGAATCCGGTTCCAACTTCCAACAGGCTTGCCATTCTTCCTCTTGAAATAATAGTGCCTTTAGTAGGAGGAGTTATACGAGAAAGCACTTTTAATAAGGTAGATTTTCCTGCTCCGTTTTTACCTATTATCCCAATACATTCACCTGGTTCAACATTAAAGCTAACATCCTTTAATGCATAAAATTCTTCACTTACAGAACTGTTGCGTTTAAAAACGGATGTTATGGACTCCCGCATACTCATATAAGCTTGTCCCTGCTTATTATGATGAATCAGGAATTTCTTCGATATGCTTTTTATTTCAAGTATTGGCTTCATCATCAGGCTAAGTCTGCAAAATAAGCTTCCGTTTTTCGGAAATAATATATACCAATAATAAAAAATAGTATAGCAAAAAACAAGCTGATACCAACCAACTTCCATTCAAGCATTTGTCCGTTAAAGCCCGATCTGAAGAGTTCGACAGCACTATACATGGGATTTATGGCCAATATATATTTAGCCCCGGTAAAATGGAATATGGATATAGGGTATATTACGGGGGTAACAAACATAAGTATTTGCACTAAATATGGCGTAACGTAGCGAAAATCACGGTATTTTATAGTCAATGCGGCAAGCAAAGAACCTATTCCGAAAGTAGATATTACTGTGATAATAATGCTGACTGGGAATAGCAAAAGAAATTTACCCAAATCAAATGTAATCCTATCATGGTAAAATATAAGCATTCCTATTAAAATTATAAATGCCATTAGAAAGTCAAAAAGGGAAGTTAAAACCGATGAAATGGGAATAATTAAGCGGGGAAAGTATATTTTCCTAATAATATTTGCATTAGATAACATGCTATTACCCGCACTGGTAAGACCGGTTGAAAAAATCATCCAAAGAGTAAGGGCTGAATAGGTAAATAAAGGATGCGGTAAAGACTCCGAAGGAATATTTAATGCGGCTCCGGCTAATGAAAAGATTGCCATTAAAAGCAATGGTTGTATAATAGCCCATGCAAAACCTAAAACGGTTTGTTTATATTTTACCTTTATATCGCGCCAGGTAAAGAAAAAAAGCATTTCACGATACTGCCAAATTTCTTTTAAGCCCAGATTAAGCTTCTGGTGCGGTTTAATTTCGTACTCCACAGGGCAAATATACGTTTTTAAGGCTTTTATATACTGAAAGACAAATTTTTGGAAGATGGAAGAACCGCTTAATCGGTTTCTCCAAAATTTATTTCCCTCTGTTTCAATAAGTTTAATCATTTTATTTAATCAAATGATTAAATAAAATGATTAACTATCCACTTTACTGCTATATTTGTAAACTATTTAAAATAATGATGTCTCAAAAAAACCATATAAAAGCGGATGGTTCTGCCGAAGAAAAGATTAAGGTAGCAGCTCGAAAACTTTTTACGCAAAAGGGCTTTTCAGCTACAAAAACAAGAGACATTGCAACCGAGGCAGGCATAAACCTGGCATTATTAAATTACTATTTCAGAAGCAAGGAAAAACTGTTTGAAATAATAATGTTGGAGAACATAGGGCATTTTTTTCAAGGAGTATTGCTAATTGTAAATGACGAAAAAACCAGTTTTTATAAGAAAATAGATTTATTGGTTGATTTTTATATTTCAAGATTGATAGATAATCCGGACGTACCGCTTTTTGTGTTAAACGAAGCAAGAAATAATCCGGAAACCCTTCCACTTCAATTTAACCTCATGAATTCCCATTTCATGAAGCAGTTTATGGAAGAAATTAAACGCGGTAAAATTCAAAAAATAAACCCAAACCACCTAATGGTTAATATACTCGGATTAACCATATTCCCTTTTGCAGCCCGCCCCATGATGAAAAAAATTAGAAATATTAGTGATGATGAATTTCATTCCCTAATGTTGGAGCGCAAGGAATTAGTTCCCGTATGGATAAAATTAACACTTGAAATCAGAAAGTAACAATGATGCTAAAACAAAAATTCTTATTTGTTGCATTAATTGTAAGTAATTTATTACTTGCCCAATCCCAACAAAAATTTACCATCAGCGGGACAATAAAAGATTCAGCTTCGGGCGAACAGCTTATAGGCGTAATTGTTGAAGTAAAAGAATTGCCCGGAACAGGGGAAGCTACCAACCAATATGGCTTCTATTCCCTTACGTTACCCCAGGGAAACTATACGCTTATTTACGACTACTTGGGTTATAAAACAGATTCTTTAAAAATCACACTTCACCAAAATATAAAACATAACATAAACCTGGCAGAGGCTGGTTCTACATTGCAGGAAGTTAGTGTGGAAGGGGGTGCTAAATCAGATGCAAATGTAACAAGCGCCCAAACCGGAATGGTGACACTTAACGTGAAAGATATTGCCAAAATACCTGTGTTTTTTGGGGAAAGGGACGTATTAAAAACAGTGGAATTAGTCCCCGGAGTAGTTTCTGCCGGCGATGGAAACAGCGGCTTTTATGTTCGCGGAGGCGCTGCCGACCAAAATCTTATTTTATTGGATGAAGCCACTGTATATAATGCCTATCACTTGCTTGGATTTTTTTCGGTATTTAATTCAGACGCCTTAAAAGACGTAACATTATACAAAAGCGGAATGCCGGTAGAATATGGCGGACGTTTGGCATCGGTAGAGGATATACGAATGAATGATGGCAATGATCAAACATATCATGTAAGCGGTGGCATAGGGTTGATTTCATCCCGATTAAGTTTTGAAGGACCCATAAAAAAAGGAAAGGGTTCGTTTTTAATTTCAGGCAGAAGAACCTATGCCGATTTATTTCTAAAGCTTTCAAACAATAGCGCTCTTAGAAACAGCAGCCTCTATTTTTATGATTTTAATGCTAAAGGTAATTATACACTTGGCGAAAATGACAGGATTT
>Ga0302280_1000420_pt1 | contig 37674 bp, 25 predicted proteins | sample III_Fen_E1_1_FD_198771 | JGI IMG/M metagenome (GOLD analysis project Ga0302280, IMG submission 198771) | Peat permafrost microbial communities from Stordalen Mire near Abisko, Sweden - III_Fen_E1_1 | ecosystem: Environmental > Terrestrial > Soil > Wetlands > Permafrost | place: Sweden: Abisko... | reverse complement strand
CACGATCCGCTTCGCGCAATATCCGAATCTTCTCTTCCGTCGTGTATCGTTTGCCTTTCATTCGTCTGGTCCTTTCTTGCGTCCCAGACTAACACATCAGGTGGCCCGAAAAAGTGAAGTCACGTCACTGCCTTCAGGTCTTTCTGTCTCGGTTAAGTGCTGATCCTGAGTAAAGCGCAACTGGTGATGAAGCCCTCATATAGGAGGTGGAATCGAGAATTGGATTCAGACAATTTTACGTCGCTGCTTGACTGTCAATATGTGCCGTATCAATATCAACCCTAACTGCTACGACATGGAAAATCCTAAAATATTTAAGAAAGCAAAAAAAAAATTAAACTGGCAATTTTGGCAATTTTAATTTTGCTGGTTGCGTATGTAACCGCTTTTATAGTTGTTCACCGATCTGGAACCTTGCGTAAGCCAGCAGCAAATATGGCGTATTGGTATTACAGCGACAATCCAGTGGTTGAAAACATTGAATTCTACGGTTTCTGGCCGTTGCGTCAGATATGCTATCATTTTTTTCCAGAATTTGAGGGACGACACAATGATGAACGGATATACCCTGATATAAAGAATGAAGGAATGTAACAGGAGGTTCAATTTTTTGATTTTTACGGGTGATGATTGCCACTTATTTCACTGGCTGATTCTAAATTATTAGCTATTACATTGATAAAAATCTCGTCTTGATTTCCGCTTGTTTTGTAACAAAGTAAGGCGTAAAGGTTATTGCTAACAAGGATGCCCGTGATTCCGCTCTTGGGATCGGTGATTAAGGCAGAGATTAACATCGAATTTTTGTCCACATAATAGTCGTGGGTGTTCTGTATCGTGAACTTGGCAGTATTCCAGCACTCAAACCCGTGGCCTCTACCTGCCCTCACGCGCTAGTTGCGCGCATGCCGCTGCACCTTGATGTGCGCGTGGTTCTCCGAGTCGTGCTGCGGCATTGAATGCTCGACTGGCGACATCGTAATGTTTGAGCCCCATCATTGCTGCTGCCATGTTCATGTGCACAGATGCGAGATCCCCGCGGATCATCAGCGCGGCCTTGCAGCATTCGGCGGCTTCCATATAGCGCGCGAGTGCGATAAGTGCCGCTGCTTTCATCGACAGGGCTTCGACGTAATCGGGCTTAAGCGTCAACGCACGGTCACAACACACGATCTCTTCTTCATAATGCCTCGTATGTGATAACAAGTGTCCCTTGAACCACCACGCCTGCGGATCGCGGTCATCTAACGCCAAGGCTCGGTTGATCGAACGAGTGCATTCGTCAACCCGGTTGAGCCGCAGTTCGAGCATCGCCCGCATTTTCCATACCCGCGCCCCGCAGCCGGGAACTGCCGTTGCCTGAGTCGCGCAAGACAATGCTCCGGCCAAATCACATTTATTTTGCATCTCCGAGGCCTGATCAACCAATTGCTTGACCAGAGCGGCACGCTGACCATCCACTTGTGAGACATGGTCGCCTATCGCCGCTCCCAGGTCGTAAGGATGCTCCGCCGCGGCATTTTCTCCGGCGGCAATTCCAAAGTGCGCGAGGTGTCGCCGCATGCGCCAAATGGCTTCCGCGTCAGTCGCTACGGCAAAGAATTTTTCGGCGGTGAGACACATGCCCTCCACGTCTGAAAGTTCTTCGAGGATGGCAAACTGCTGCTCAAGTGTCATTTCGATCTTGGTGCTCTGATTTTCGCGGTCGAGATTTTCGGCTTCCCGCAACGCTTCAAGGGCCGCTTGATAACGCTTTGCCCGGGAAAGGAGCTTGGCCTTCACCCCCAGGCACGACGCGAGCAATTCAAAATCTAATGCTTCACGCGCCCGCGCCTCAGCCCGCATGACTGACACTTGCGCCTGATCGTCAAAGTCTGCGCGGAGCAGCAAGTTCGCGGCGTTGAGGAAGCTGGCTCCGGCACCGCTGATATCGCCGTTGGCTTGCGCATCGGCGGCCAATTTATTGCACATTTGCACCGCCTCAAGGAGATTGACCGGTTTGTCGTCGATGATGATTTTATCTTCGGGTTTCATAAGTCGATGAAATGCGTTCACGTTCTCGCAAGGCGCGAATTACAGCAGGCCGGTCGCCGAGACGCCCACCGAGGTCGGCAACGGCGTGAGCTCATCCTTTTTTTTGGATTTTATTTCGGCAATCGGTGGCGTCAATCTTCAATTTAACCTTTCGCCAGTTCCACAAATCATTTTAGATATGTAACGAAATGGAAACGAGAGAGCAAATCAAGGCCAACGCTGAACTGGTCATTCAAGAATTGCGTCCCATTAGCGGGGTGGATTTCGGCTACAACAAAGAATCTGTGAAGTGGCTTGAGGGTCACATCGAAAAAATACGGCTGTCGGGCGCGTTTCAGGTTGAGGAAACCAAAAACAAACTGGCAGATATTTATGGCTCATTTCTCGGCGAGAGCATTATCCAGTGTTACGGAGGTGACTGGACGTTAAGCAACGGTTTCTGGGGTGTTCAGGTGAACAGATATAACCTTCTTCGTCCCATTGCAATAGTCAGGAGTCAGATGGACAATGGCCTGAAGGACGGCATCGGTGATTACTTTCGCAGAATTGCGGAATTGTTTGTCCCGGTGCGGCCGCCACCTTTAGACGACGGACGTGGCTCTATTTGTTCTTCCGAACCCGGTGTCATTTCAAATCTATTCCACACTCGTTTCAACGAATTGATGGCCGACGGAACTTTTAGTCCGTTTCATTTTGCTGAAGGGTTGCTTGCCGACAAGGGGCTGCGGCCGATAGTAGGAGAGGCAGTTGTGCAGAGCGCCGTATTGCAAATCAAACGTGGCCTGAATGAGGAAATGCCCCAACCCGCATATCTCAAGGACACGAAGGCGTTCCGCAAATATTTATACAACGTCATTACCGAAGTGGTCGGAGCCATGACTCCCCAAGAGCCGTCAGGAATCCGTTGGCGCGACTATGACGGGATAATCCGTTTGTTGAAAGAAAAGCCCCGTCCAGTTCTTGTCTTCGTTTTGGACAACGACGACACCCGGTTTCCGTTTCTTCGGGAAATCTTTTCAGTGATGCCACGGAACGAGAAGTTGAGAACACTTCTTAACGGTTCCTGCGCAGCCATGCTCCTCAAGTCCGATTTCATGCCCGGATATATGCGGGATCTTGGTGCCGGGAGCAATTATCATCTGGCCATTCTGTCGCCCGTCGGACTGACACCGCTCGTCACGTTTGATTTCATGTGTGGCCAGCCTGAAAAGCTGGTTGAAGAAATTGCCAAAGCGCTTGAGGCGGTATCCCCGTTCTGGGTTTGATATAATTAAAGCTGATTGGCGATTCCAGCGAAGAATTTTAATTCTGCGTCCAAACCCGCTTGGGCATCCTTGTTCGAAATGATCGTAGCTCCATCTTTGGTGATGGAGGCGGCGGATATCCGTCTGCCGGCCAATGATGCGTTGCAGCGGGACATCGAGCCACTGCTGATCCGACCGGTGGGGCGTCCTTCAAACACGCCGACAGTCTGGTATGCCGGGTTTTGTATCAGGCCAAGAGTTGGAATCAGGCCCGTCGCGTAGTGGCCAAAGGCGGTGCTACCCCAAGCGGTGCGTCACTGGACGTTTACGACATTGCGGGAAAAACTGATCAAGATCGGGGCGAAGGTTGTGCGCCATTCCCGGAAGATCGTCTTTCAGATGGCGGAAGTGGCAGTGCCGCGAGAGTTGTTCCAGACGATTTTGGAGCGGATTGGACGGCTGAGATTGGCAACTGCGATGTCAGGATGAGAAAAAGTGAAAGGAATCACGTTAAAACCACGGCAACAACAGAGGCGGTGTCTTCATCTCCGGGAGAAAATGAGCATTGAAACATAAAATGGCGTCAAACCACCTCCTGCGCCGGATAAAAACCAAGGTCGGACTGGAAAAATGATTTGCAAACTTATGAAGAAAGCAGAAAATCACGAAAACCACCCACGCCGGTCGTGGGCAACAAACCAAATGGGGAATCCCAGTTTAGGGGACGAATTCATGTTATGAACATTGGGTTCAAATATTGGGCGTTCATCAGCTACAGCCATCGGGACAATCGCAGCGGCAGCAATCTTTGGGGCGACTGGCTGCATGATGCAGTAGAGAATTTCAAAGTGCCGCCGGAATTGGTCGGCAAGCCGGGCCGTTACGGCGAACCGGTTCCCGCACGCTTGTTTCCCGCTTTTCAGGACGAGAAGGAACTGCCAACCAACGCCGACCTCGGCGTGGCTATCAAGGAAGCCTTGGAACAATCGCGCTATCTGGTGGTAATTTGCTCTCCGCGCTCGGCTAAATCTATTTACGTCAATCAGGAGGTTCTGGAATTCAAGCGGCTTGGCCGGACCAACCGGATATTAGCCATCATCATTGATGGCGAGCCCAACGCGAGCGAGTCGGGCAAGGGATTTGACCCGGCACTGGAATGTTTTCCCGAAGCCTTGCGTCATCCATTGGGTGTGGATGGCAAACTGGATTTGGCGCAACACGCCGAACCGATTGCAGCAGACGTGCGGGGCGTGGATGGTGGAGAAGCCTTGCTCAAGGACAAGGCGCACCATCCGGTTTTAGAACGGGAAAAATTGCGGATCATGGCAGGGCTGATGGGGGTCGGTTTTGATGATTTGGTCCAGCGGGATAAGGAGCGTCAATTGCGGGAGGAACGGGCGCGGAGTCAGCGGCTGCGAAAATTGGTGGCGAGTTTTGCGTTACTGGCGATAGTAGCGATGGTTGCAGGTGTTTTTGCCCTTGTCCAAAAGCAGAAAGCGGATCAAAAGCGACAGGAAACACTCCAAACCTTGAGCCAGTCTGATTTTCTGCAGGCGCAACGATTGATTGCCGAGGACAAGGATCTGGAAGCGCTTGCATTTCTTATTCGGAGCCTCTCAAATGATCGAAATAATCACAGTGCGTTGTGTCGTTTGGCAACGCTTCTGACGTATCGGACTTTCCCGTTGCCCTTGTTCCGACTTGATCATGAGGCCCGGGTCATATCTGCTAAATTCAGCTCTGATGGGAGTCGAATTCTGTCCGCTTCATCGGACGGCACGGTAAAAATCTGGGATTCACAAACCGGCAACGCGCTGGTTACTACAAACATTAAGCACGATAGCCTGGTCATCATTGCCGAATTCAGCCCGGATGGTCGGCAGATTGCAACTGCAACGTCAGATTTCGACACCGCAAGCGGGTCGGTGCGTATCTGGGATATAGCCACCGGAAACCCAATTACGCCGCCATTTAACGACGATGACATGATTAGATCTGTCCGGTTTAGTCCGGATGGTGCACGGGTGGTTGTAGCCTCGGGACACTTTAATCAACCAGGCACGGCGACAATTTGGGAGGTTCAAACAGGACATCGGGTCGGACAGCCAATGCAACATGAACGCGATGTCCTTTCCGCTGAATATAGCCCGGATGGCAAGCGGATTGTCACTGCCTCCGCAGATCAAACCGCACGGATTTGGAATGCAGACACCGGTGAATTACTCGCGGGACCGATGAAACACGATGATGTAGTTCTCTCGGCCAGGTTTAATCCTGATGGCTCTCGTGTTGTCACGGCATCCGCCGACCATACGGCTCGTGTTTGGTCTGCGAAGGATGGCAGTCAACTTATGGATCCATTGCCCCATGATGCGGCGGTTAACGATGCACAATACAGTCCGGATGGTGCAATGATTGCCACTGCTTCAGACGATGGCAACGTCCGCCTATGGGACGCCAACGACGGCCATCTTATACACAATCCACTTAAACACCACGAGCCGGTTAAGGCGCTAAGGTTTGGTTCAGACGGAATGCAACTCGTGACCATATCTGGCCCGGATGATTTATCCCAAGCCATGCACGCCAGGGTTTGGGACGTCCAAATAGACGGGCACCCCTTAACCGAGCCGGTTAGAGTTGATGACATTGGGAATATTAATAATTTCAGTCCCGATGGTACAAAGCTGGTTTCGGTTTTAGCAGGAGATGGGGTCGTATGGAACATCACTCCGGCCCAAGCCCTGGCCGATCCCACCAAAGGGGAAATTCCACAAACATTTGCGCGGTTCGCCACTAACGGTGCGCAACTTATTACAACCTCGTTGTCATGGGATCCAAAAATCGAAGACTTGGATACGAATGATACTTCCTCGGCAACCAATATCCAATCTTCCGACATTGAGTGGGCCAGATTCACTTCTGATGGCGAACGATTAATCACTATCTTAACCGACAAGACGTTGCACATTTGGAATGCTCGGACGGGACAAAGCCTGGTTAAACCCGTTGCTGTCGAATCGGATATAACTTATTTCGATCTTAGCTCGGACGATAAGCAGATCCTCGCCGCGTCAGCAGACAATAAAGTGCGCCTTTGGGACGTGCTGACCGGCGAACCGATTTGCGAATCATTGAACGAAAAAACCAATGTTACCTCGGTTCAATTAAGTCCTGATCACAGACACATATTGACAGTCTCCAAAGACAAGTCAGTTCGTGTCTGGGACACTAAAACCGGCCGGTTGGTTGCCGGGCCGATGCAACATGACGGTGAAATTATGTGGGCTCATTTCACGCCTGATGGGAGTCGGATTATTTCCGATTCAGGATTCTTCAAGCTTCGTGTTTGGGACGCAATTAATGGACGGCTGTTGGCGGGTCCAACCGAACATACTCAAGAGATTAAGTCTATAAACTTCAGCCCCGACGGACTGAGGTTTATCGCCTGCTCATCGCCTGCGCAGGTCTGGGATTCACAAACCGGCAAGCCTGTGATCGCCGGGATTGCCGATGGAGTTCAGGTTGAGTCTGCGGAATTCAACCCGGATGGTAAAACGATTGTCACTTCTTCCATGGACAATATCGTGCGGACTTGGAATGCGAAAACCGGCCATCTGCTTCAGTCTTCAATCCACTCAAAAACACCCATTTATGCCACGGCCCTCAGCCCGGACGGGAAAATGATAGTTACCGCTTCCGAAGACGGCCAGGCGCGCATCTGGGACACGGAATCAGGCCAGGCTCTTTCCGAACCGTTCCCTGTGACCGGCGATGTTCGCACGGTGAAAATTGGTTTGGATGGTCGGAAATCAGTGCTGGTTTCAGCTCCAAATGTGGCGATCACTTGGGACATCATGCCTGTTTCCAAAGCATTGCCGCAATGGCTGCCGCCCCTCGTGGAGACTCTCGCTGAAGTGCATCTAAACGAGCATGGTGTCCTTGAACCCAGGGAGACAAACCTCGTGGAAACCGTTAATGATATTCATGAGCATTTGAAAAACTATTCTACAAACGATGCCTGGACAGTTTGGGGCGAATGGTTTTTGGCGGATCGTCAAACACGCGCCATTTCACCTTTTTCTTCGGTAACCATTCCGCAATTCGTGGAAAATCGCATTCAGCAACATACCCCCGAGGCACTCGGCCAGGCCGATTCTCTGACTCTCGGAAACACAAATTTGTTGCAACAGATTTCCGCTGCGCGCCGGGCGCTTGTAGAAGAAAAATAGGAGCAAGAATGGGTTGCCCATCAGGCCTCGCGGTCAATAGCTAAAAGTTATCTGGCCCGATTTTTTCTTCCCGGGTCAGCCCAGCGAACGGCGCGCTCGCACAATTTTTAAATCGTAAATCGTAATTAAGATAAAAGAACAAAGTGCGATTAATTGTAATTTTACTCTAAAAAGCCAAACAGTATCAGATTGCAGTATCAGGAGTCTTGTATTTTATGCCGAATCAATTTTCTGACTTACAAAAGTGAAATCGCATTTTTACTCTCCTTGATTTTAATATACTGGCGAATCTACTTGCCATTTATTTTTAGCTGGCCACAATAAAAGCTTAATGAAATTGGGCATGTTTTGTGATTCTGATTCTGGGGCTAGCACGGTTGCACTAACGGCAAGCGACCTTCGGATTACCGAGTGAAATTGTCAAATTCCCTAATAAATTTATGGTTCGGGGCGTAGCGTAGTCCGGCTAGCGCGCTTGCTTGGGGTGCAAGAGGTCGGGAGTTCAAATCTCCCCGCCCCGACCATTTTTCAGCTTAAAAACGATTTCTTTACTAAATTCTATCCTTAATCTATCGTGAAGGTAGATGAAACCAGAAGCAGCTAGCGACGTTAAGGAAGTAAAGAGGAACGGAATTTCTGTCCGTATTCGCCCCACAAACAAAGACGGCGCGACATATTTTGTTCTGGATTATCGCGTGCAGGGGAAGCGAAAGCTTGTCTGGCGCTCCACACTTGCTGACGCACGCGACGCCGCCAACGCCGCCATTGACAAGATAACTGACGGGCAAGGGGACAGATTTCAGCGCTAAAGCAGATGCTCTTGAAGAGAAGGGCTATCAACGAATTGCCACTGCTGTTCGTGAATTGGCAAAAAACTATGAGCGAGATGCCGAGCGGGAAGCAATCCGAAAAGACGATGAGCGAATTGGATGCTTCTATCAAAGCCGAGATGGAGGAGCTTCGGCCTGAAAATATTGCAGCCGAAGAGAAGCGTCGCCACGATGATTACGTCAATACTCATCCAGAATTAGGACAGCAGGTGCGAGTTGATATTTCGTCTGGAAAAATCCGAATTGGCATGACGGCGGAACAAGTGCAGGCCAGTTGGGGCAAGCCACCGAACGGTGTAAATGCGACAGTAACGGTTTATGGCAAATCCGAACAGTGGATTTATTACGGTGACTATCTTTATTTTGAGGACGGCATCTTGACTTCGTATCAAAAGTTCCAGCAATAATGGCTGATTTGTAATTCGCAACTGGTCGTGCTTTAGGGGATAGAACCGCTGTCATCCGCCGAGGTTTAGGAGGCGTTTTGGTGGAGAAGGGGAAGGGGGTCTAAAAGGTTTAATGCCTCTTAAATGGCCTTTGGGCTTTAATGGAAAAATTCTATCTATTTCTATCGTGTTAAATTGATTTCTTTGCTTTTTGTTGCTTCTTAACGAAAACGTGTAAATCGTCTGAATCTATTGATTGTATTGCGTGTTGTTTGTTTTCAATACTTCCGTGATTTTGGCCTGACGGAGTTCAAATCTCCCCGCCTCGACCACCATTTTTGAAGGAAGCTTTCCAGCGGATCAGTTGGCAGGGCTGATGCTATGGATCAGCCATGTTGAAATCTTCTGAAAAAAACCGCAGTGTCTTCTGCCACCTCATCACTGATTTTCATTCCAAGCGGCAGTGCCGGGCGGCGCGCTTTGACATCTGGGGTGTGCTGGCTTCGGCACTGCTGGCTGCCGGGCTGGTGGAATTGGTGCGGCTGCTGGTTTCACGTTGAACCGGTCACTGTGGCGAATCCGTGATGTGCGGGGTGAACGAAAGGTTCAAATCGCCGACGGCCACTTCGAGCGGCTTGCCGGCCTTCGCAATGACCTGGGTGACGGCGAAGTCGTGGGTTTCGCCGTAATCATTTTTAGATTCAATGGCGAGGGTGATTTGGACATCCTGCTTGTCGAGCAGCTTCGGGGTGAGCGTGCAACTTTCGCCGGAGGACAGCAGCAGGCAGGTGTCATCGTGGTTGGTGAGGGAGATTTCGCCGAGATCGCGGTTGGGCGAATTGGCTCCGGCGGCCAGCGCGGGCGGGGCGGATTTGAGTGACGCCGGTTGCTTATGACAACTGGCCGGCAAAAGTCCGGTCAGAAAAATCATGACTGCCGAGGTTGCTTGCGATATTCCCATGCCGTGAAATCAGCAAGAATCAGGCCGACCAGAAAAAGCTAAAAAATTCAGGAAACAGGCAGGGCGAGTGTCCAGAAAACGTATCGCCGCCCAAAAATAATTCAATCCGCCCGAACTATCCAATCAGTCCACGCGGTCAAAAATCAGCAGGTTTCTGCCGTCTTTGACCGACAGGCGAAAATCTTCCGCCGTCGCGGTGAAAAATTTATCCTCGCCGCCGTTGAATGTTATATGCAGGTCGTAATTCGTGCCATTGGTGCTCCAATCGCCTTTCCAGTCCTCGTGTTCGATGGTGGGGAATTGCCCGGGGTTCACTTTGAAGCGAGGCAGGCCTTTGACGAAGAGTTGATTGTCGCCGCTGACCAGCACGCGGGTCTGGGCGTAGGCTTGGCCGAGGATGACGCGCAGCAGGCGCATCTGACTGGCTGGCATTTTGGGTTGGTTTTGGCGCATCCACGCCAAAGTCACCGTCGGATTGAATTCCCAGCGGCCGATGAGTTTTTCGCCATCATATTTTGCCGACTTGCCGGTTTGCAGGTAGGCCGTGAGGTCATCCATATTCGTCAGCAAAATTCCAGTCAACAGGCTGGTCTGGTCTTTGTTCTCCAAAAATTCGCGCACGGTCGGGTCTTTAAATAAATCGCCCACCGAAGTGCCGGATCCCAATGCATTCGTCACCGTGCCGTCTTGCACCAAGGGTTTTAAATCATCCCGTTCCCAGAGCGAGGTCAGCGCCGGATACTCGACGAGCCGGGAACCGATTTTGGGATCTCTTTGTTGCATCAAGAAACCGGCCAGATCGGAGAGTTGATAATACGCCGGCGGCAAGGTGCCGACGGCGGTCGCCATGCGCGCGAGGTGCGTCGCCTCAAGATCGTTGCCCAGCGTATTAATTGTCCGGATGGCGAGTGGCTCTTCCGGCGCGACTGAAACTTGCGTGGTCAAATAGGCGATGTTGAAAATCACAAAGCAAATCAGGACGAAATACAGCGCGCCGTTCAACAAGCCGACGCAGATGCCGAGCCGCGAATTCATCCGTTCCCACAGCGCCAGCCGCAGGTCGCCAGCCTTGTATTTGTAAAATTGCTCCACCTTGCCGTGAATCGGCTGGCCCGCGATTTTGAACAAAGCAGAAACCAAAATGAAACCGCAAATCGGCGACAGTCCCCACAACAGCAGCGGATTTTTCACGCCGAGATGCGACAGAATCGGATAGCAGAGTTTGCCCGCCGCGCCGGCCAGCAGCGCCGCGAACAAAATGCCGACAAATGAAATCGCCGCGCGAATCGCGCCCAGCCGCCAGCCGGCGAGTGCCGTTGAAATCAACACGACCAAAGCTAGAATCCAGATGCTCATACCTTCATTAAAAGTCATCCCCAAAAAAATGCACGACGAAAATTGCGGCTGTAAGTTGAAAACCCGCCAGCAGCGGTTATCTTGCCGCCGCGTGAAAATCTCCGTCATCGTCCCCGCCTTCAATGAGGAAAAACTTCTGGGCGCGTCGCTCGCGGAAATAAATTCGGCTGCCGCCGCCTTTCTTTCACGCGGCTGGCAGTTCGAACTGTTCGTCTGCGATAATAATTCCACCGATCGCACCGCCGACATCGCCCGCGCCGCCGGGGCGAAAGTAATTTTTGAGCCGATCAATCAAATCGCCCGCGCCCGTAATGCCGGCGCCTCCATTGCCACCGGTGATTGGCTGATGTTTGTGGATGCCGATTCGTATCCGAGCGAAAAACTTTTTGCCGACGTCGCGGAAAAAATTTCCTCCGACAAAGTCTTGGCTGGCGGCGTCACCATACGGCTCGATGAAAAATTGTTCGTCGCCGGACTCATTACGCACTTGTGGAATTATTCGAGCCGGTTCGCGCGGCTCATGGCCGGTTCGTTTATTTTTGTCGAGGCGGCGGCATTCCGGCAGGTTGGTGGCTTCAGCCACGAATTTTATGCCGCCGAGGAACTGGACTTGAGCCTGCGCCTCAAAAAACTCGCGCGCGAAACGAAACGGAAAATCGTGATCCTCCACCGGCATCCCATCAAAACTTCCGCACGCAAGACGAAGCTCTATACCGGACGTGAGTTGGGCGGATTTTTTCTGCGCTCGATTTTCCAACACCGCAAAACCATCCGCGACCGCGAGGCGGCGTTCATGTGGTATGACGGGCGACGTTGAATCGAAATTTCCTTGTTTCGGACTTCCTTATTGATTTGCGGCTTCGCGCATCGCCGCGAAAAGATTTTTGCCGGATTCTTGGGCGACTGGCGTTTTGGATTTTGAATCCGAAGTTTCAACGAGTTCCTCTGGCAGTTCTTTCAGGAATGGTGATGGCTGGCACGGCAGCGACTGGCCGTATTTTTTCCGCGTGCCGCAATGCGAAATCGCCAGCGTCAACATCGCGCGCGTTACCGCGACGTAAAATAATCTGCGCTCCTCGTCCAGCGTGCCTTCGATTTTCGAGCGGGAATGCGGCAGCAAGCCATCCTCAAGACCGACGATAAAAACATGCGGAAATTCAAGTCCCTTGCAGGAATGCATCGTGATGAGCGTGACGGCGTCAGCGGTGTTTTCTTTTTCCTCCTCGCGGTCGCTGTCGAGCGTGATGTTTTCCAGAAAATCGTCGAGCTGCGCCGCAAGCGTGGGCGCGCTGCCGTTCATCGTCGCAACTAATTCTCTCAAATTTCGCACGCGCGCCTCGGACACTTCGGGATTTTTTTCCACGCGCCGCAGTTCGGCGAAGTAGCCGGTTTTGGTCAGAAAATCTTCCGCCCACGTGGCAAGACTTTTGCCGCCGGACGTCTGCTGCAAATCCGATTGCGTCTCCTCGATGAACGCGACAAACGCCTCAATACACTCGCGCGTGTTTTTTTGCAACGTCGTCGTTACCAGCGGATTTTTCATCGCAGTAAACACGGAGCATTTCCGCTCGTGGCTTGCGCCGAGCAATCGTTCCATCGTCATGTCGCTCAAGCCGCGCGCCGGCACATTGGCGATGCGTAGCAGGCTGATATCGTCGTGCGGATTCAAAAAAGTTTTGATGAATGCGATGAAATCCTTAATCTCGCGCCGGTCAAAAAAACTTTGACCGCCGATCAAATGATACCGCACGTTCGCCTTGCGCAATTCCGTTTCGATCGGCCGTGACTGCTGGTTCGTGCGGAACAAAATCGCGCATTCCTCCCAGCGCACGCGGTGTGCGATGCGCTTGAATTCAATCTGCGCCACAATTTCGCGCGCCTCCGTTTCATCGTTCTCGTAAGTCTGCAACTGGATTTTTGCGCCGGTTCCTTTTTTCGACCACAACGATTTGCCGCGCCGCCGCACGTTGTTTTTGATGATGGCATTCGCCGCATTGAGAATCGTCGTCGTGCTGCGGTAATTCTGTTCCAGCTTGACGACTTTGATCTCCGGAAAATGTTTTTCCATGTTCAGCAGGTTCGCGACCTCCGCGCCCCGCCAGCCGTAAATGCTCTGGTCGTCATCACCGACCACGCACAAATTCCGATGCTCTAGCGTCAGCGCGTGAACCAGCTGAAATTGCGCCGCATTCGTGTCCTGGTATTCGTCCACCATCACGTAACGATATTTTTCCCGGCACGCGGCGAGCGCATCCGGATGCTCGTTGAACAGGCGGAGCGTGAGCAAAATCAAATCGTCGAAATCCACCGCGTTGCACGCGTGCAGCGCGGATTCGTAACGCTTGGCAATGTGCACCGCCAACGCCCGGACGCTTGGATCCACAAATACGCCGGAGCTTTCGCCGCCGTTTTTGAATTTGCTCAACAGCGCAAGAATCGCGCCGGGATCGGTCTTCTCGCCTTTTGCGGAAATGGCCGAGAGGATTTTTTTCACCGCCGCGAGTTGTTCCGATTCGTCGTAGATGACAAAATTATTTTTGTAACCAAGCTTCTCGATATGCACGCGCAAAATCCGCACGCACAAGGAATGGAACGTGCAAATGGTCGGACGATTTTCTTTGTCCCCCTTGGACTTTGGGCCTTGGACTTTGGACTTCGGCAGCAGTTTGTTGACGCGTTCCTGCATTTCGCGCGCGGCCTTGTTCGTGAACGTGACACCGAGAATGTTTCCCGGCGCAATGCCGCTTTGCACCATGTGCGCAATGCGAAAAGTGATCACGCGCGTCTTGCCCGTGCCCGCGCCCGCCAAAATCAACACCGGCCCGCGAATCGTTTCGGCGGCCAAGCGTTGCTGCGGATTGAGCGTGTTCAGGTTCACCATCGGGACGCGGAGTTTAATTTGCGGCGAACCGAACGCAAGCGCGCAGCCGAAATTTTCTTTTTCAAGCCACAGATGGGCACAGATGAAACACAGATTTTTTTAATTTTTCATCTGGGTTTAATCCGTGTTTCATCGGCGGCTAAAAAATTCTTTCAAAAAAAATAAGTTGCGCAACCGGCGTCGCGCAGCTTAAGAGTTTGCCAAGTCGCATGGGAAAAACTCTTATCATCGCAGAAAAGCCGTCGGTCGCCGGGGACATCTCCAAGGCGCTCGGCAAGTTCGAGAAAAACGCGGACTTCTACGAGAATGACCAATACGTCATCTCGTCGGCGGTCGGCCATCTGCTGACCATCGCCGTGCCGGAGCAGTTCGAGGTCAAGCGCGGCAAATGGACGTTTGCGCATCTGCCGGTCATCCCGCCGCACTTTGATTTGCTGCCGATTGAAAAAAATGAGGCGCGGCTGAAAGTGCTAGTGAAGCTCATCAAGCGCAAGGATGTCACCGCGATCGTGAATGCCTGCGATGCCGGGCGCGAAGGCGAATTGATTTTCCGTTACATCGTTCAATACGCGAAAAGCGACAAACCGATCCAGCGGCTCTGGCTGCAATCCATGACGCCGGCGGCGATCCGCGACGGCTTCGCGCACCTGCGCACAGACGGTGAAATGATTCCGCTCGCGGACGCGGCGACGTGCCGCAGCGAAAGCGACTGGCTCATCGGCATCAACGGCACGCGCGCGATGACGGCGTTCAATTCCAAGACCGGCGGTTTTCATCTCACAACGGTCGGCCGCGTGCAGACGCCGACGCTGGCGATCCTCGTCGAGCGCGAGGAGAAGATTAAAAAATTCATTCCGCGCAACTATTGGGAAATCCACGGCACGTTCGGCGCGCAGGCGGGCGAATACGCCGGCCGCTGGTTCGATGAAAAATTTTCCAAGAAGGAAGGCGACGATCAACTCAAGCAGGAGCGCGTTTGGGGTGTAAGTTTCGCGGAAGCCATCAAAACGAAATGTCTCGGCAAGCCTGGCATCGTCACGGAAGAAAGCAGACCGACAACTTCGATGTCGCCGCAGCTTTATGATTTGACGACGTTGCAGCGCGAGGCGAACGGGCGTTTTGGTTTTTCCGCAAAAAATACTTTGGGCCTCGCGCAGGCGCTTTACGAAAAACATAAAGTGCTGACGTATCCGAGAACCGACTCGCGTGCGTTGCCGGAAGATTATCTGGAAACAGTCAAGACGACGCTGGGAATGCTGGCGGACACAAATTACCGCACGCCGGCGGAAACGATTTTGAAAAACGGCTGGGTGCGCCCGAACAAACGCATTTTTAATAATGCGAAAGTGTCGGATCACTTCGCGATCATCCCAACGCTCATCGCGCCGAAAGTTTTGAGCGAACCGGAACAAAAACTTTACGATCTTGTCACGAAACGGTTTCTGGCGATCTTTTATCCGGCGGCGGAATTTCTCGTGACCACGCGCATCACGCGCGTCGAGAACGAACCGTTCAAGAGCGAAGGAAAAGTGATGGTAAACGCTGGCTGGCTCGCGGTCTACGGCAAGGAAGCGGCGGAATCCGACGACACGCCGACGCTCGCGCCTGTGAAACCGAACGAAACGGTGAAGACGGAAAAAATCGAAGTCGAGGCGAACGTCACCAAACCGCCGGCGCGCTATTCCGAAGCCACCTTGCTCGGCGCGATGGAAGGTGCCGGTAAATTGATTGACGACGAGGAATTGCGCGAGGCCATGTCGGACAAAGGGCTCGGCACGCCCGCGACGCGCGCGACGATCATCGAAGGTTTGATTTGGGAAAAATACGTCGTCCGCAACGGCCGCGAATTGCAGCCGACGGCGAAGGCGTTTTCGATTATTACGCTTTTGCGCGGACTGGAAATTCCGCAACTCTGCTCGCCGGAGCTCACGGGCGAATGGGAATTCAAATTGAATTTGATGGCGCGCGGCAAAATGAAGCGCGACGAGTTCATGAAAGAAATCGCCGATGCGACGCGCGACATCGTGGCCAAGGCCAAGAGCCACGAGAGCGACACCGTGCCAGGCGATTACGGCAAGCTCAACGTGCCGTGCCCGAAATGCGGCGGTGAAATACTGGAGAACTACAAAAAATTCCAATGCCAGAAATGCGATTTCAGTCTGTGGAAAATTGTCGCGAGTCGGCAGTTGGAAATTGCCGAGGTCGAGGAACTGATCAGCAAAGGCACGGTCGGGCCGCTGCAAGGATTCCGCAGCAAGCAGGGTTTTCCGTTCGCCGCCATTATTAAAATGGGCGCGGACTTCAAACCGGAGTTCGATTTCGGTAACGACAAAAATGCGGATGGCGTAGATTCCGCGCCAATTGATTTCAGTGGCAAGGAACCGCTCGGCAAATGTCCGAAGTGCGGCGGGCGCGTGTTTGACGGCGGGATGAATTATCTTTGCGAGAACGCGACGGGCGCGGCGAAAACCTGCACGTTCAAGACGGGCAAAATTATTTTGCAACAGCCGATTGAGGCGGCGCAGGTTAAGAAAATGCTGGAGACGGGCAAGACGGATTTGCTCACGAAATTTATTTCCAAGAAAAACAACCGTGCGTTCAAGGCGTTTCTCGTGATCAAGGACGGCGGCACGGCGTTTGAATTCGCGCCGCGCGAACCCAAGGGTGGCAAGGCGAAGGACGGCACGCCGCGCGAGCCGCTGCCGAAAATTGATTTTACTGGCAAGGAAGTCGTTGGCAAATGCCCGAAGTGCGGCGGAAAAATTTTCGACACCGAGCAAGGCTATCTTTGCGAAAATTCCCAACGCGACGCCAAGGCGTGCAAATTCAAGATCGGTAAAGAAATTCTGCAGCAGCAGATTGACGCGGCGCAAGCGAAGAAAATCCTCGCCGACGCCAAAAGTGATTTACTCGACAAATTCATTTCCAAAGCGGGCAAGCCGTTTCCTGCGTATCTCGTGATGGACGCGAAAGGAAAAATCACCTTTGATTTTCCGCCGCGCGAAGAATGAAACCATTTATGGCTTGGCCGAGGCGCTGACTTTGAGTCGCGTGGCTTCTGGAAAAGAGAAGCCGGATTTTTTGGAGGCAAGCGCGAGGCCAAAATCCAGCATGGCCTGTTGGCCTTCGGGTTCGATGTTAAGCGGCGGGAGAAAGAAGTTTGCGGTCACGCCTTTGAGTCCGCCTAGAAAATTCTGCCAGAGTCCGTCGCTGGCGTCCGTCCGCTTGATTGAGGCGAGGGAAACTTCCATTTTTGGCGGCCCTGAATTTCTTTTGAAGGTGAGCATATTGACGCGGGCCACCATTTCGTTTTCCGATTGCACCGCGCCGTCGCGGTAGCAAAGGTCTTTCAAATTGATGGTCACGGGGCTGGTGTGTCCGTAACTGTTGAAACGCAGGCGCACTTGGTTGACCTGGCGCACGCCGTTGGTGATCACGCCCGCAATCTCCACATTGCCGCTGCCAGTGCCGGTGACATTGATGGCGGCTAGCGCGTGCTTGATGATGCCGCCGTTCTGAAGTTCATTTTGGCGCCGTTTGATTTTTGCTGTGAGATCAAAAATGTTTTGTTGGAAACCAGTGCCGGTGAATTCAAATTCACAGGTGGCCACGAACGTATTGCCGTTCGTCTGGCAGGCCAAGGAAAGCACGCGGGCGCACTGGGTGTTGCCGGCGTTAGTGAAAACAGAAACCGGATCCGGCGAGATCAACGGCACAAAATACATGAATTTGCTCACGGCGTTTTTTTGTGGCTGACCCTGGCCGTAATCAAACTGCAAGGTCGGGCCGGTCGGCGCGGCGGCGAGACGGAAAGTGGCGAGGAAAAAAAATGCCAGCAAGAGGAGTGGGTTTGGATTTTTTTTGGCGCGGGCGAAAAACATTGGTGCGTATTCTTCATGGTGGCGGGGATGATTTCAAGCATTGAGCGAAGTCAGTTCGGCTGATATAAAAATGGAGGAAAAAATTAACCATGCAACTTTACTTCAAAAAATCCGGCCGGGGCAGGGCGGTGATACTGTTGCACGGATTATTGGGCTCGGCAGACAACTGGCATCCTGTCGCATTGCAGCTGGCGGAAAAATTTCGGGTCTTCGCTTTGGATCAGCGCAATCACGGTCAGTCACCGCACAGTGACGAAATGAACTTTCCGTTGTTGGCGGCGGACGTGAACGAGTTCATGGCGGCGCGCGGGATTGAAAGTGCGCACGTCATCGGCCATTCGATGGGCGGCAAAACGGCGATGCAGTTCGCGCTGCAATTTCCGGCGCGAGTGGAAAAACTGGTCGTCGCGGACATGGCTCCGCGCCAGTATGCACCGGCGCACGAGAAGATTTTCTCGGCGCTGCTAGCGCTGGATTTGAAAACATTTTTGGCGCGGCAGGAAATCGAAGACGCGTTGGCGCCGGAAATTCCCAGTCTCGTTTTGCGCCGGTTTTTGCTTAAAAATCTTGGGTGCAATGCGGCTGGCGAATTTTTCTGGAAAATAAATCTGCGCGGGCTGGCGGAAAATTATTTGCAGTTGCGGGAACCGATTTCAGCTTCAAAACCGTTTGTAAAACCGGCGTTGTTTGTTCGTGGCGGAAAGTCAAACTACGTCAATTCTGAAGACGAGCCGAGCATCCGCGAGCTGTTTCCGCAGGCACAAATCCAGACGATTGCCGAAGCGGGCCATTGGATTCACGCCGACCAGCCGGAGGAATTTTTGCGCCGGTTGCTGGAATTTTTATGAGCGGCGGCGTGAAATAAAAAATATCGGGCTGGAATTTTTTCAAACTTGGTGCATTGGTATTAGCACAATGTTGGCAACTCCTGAAATCATGCGTGAGGCTACACAGCTAGCGCGGGTGGAAGAATTTCTTCCGCGCTGGCGTGAGCTGCCCATTTACCGTGCCGCGCTGGAAAATAATTTTTACCGCCTGCCGCTGATTGGCAAACGCGAGTTGCGCGAGAATTTTCCAAGTAATTTTTTGCGCGCCGGTCAGAATCTGGACGCGTTGCTCGAAAATAAATCGGTCGAACTCGAACACACATCCGGCACTTCGGAAGAACGGACGGCGGTGCTGTTCGGGCGCGGCTGGTGGAACGCGCAGGAAACGCGCGTGCTGCGGCTGAATAAGTTTGTCGCGCAAATTTTGGACGAAAATCCAAATGCCCGCCGCGCCACGCTCGTGCCACCGATTTGCAATGGGCTCGTCTGCTTTTCCAACTGGACTTCCAAATCCGCGCGTACCGTGGACACCACGCTATTCGTCAACGAGGCGCGCATTCCGTTTTTGCTGACGGAAGCGGAGTTCGCGCGCATGGCCGGGGAAATTTTGGAATGGTCGCCGGTGTTTCTGGATTTGGATCCGGTGCATGGCGCTTGGTTCGCGCTGTATTGCGAGCGAAACGGAATTAAATTTCCGTCGGTGAAATTTGTTTTGTGCAGCTATGAATTTGTCAGCGTCGTCCACCGGGAAATTTTGCAGCGCGTTTTTGGCGTGCCGATTTTTAATTTTTACGGCTCGACCGAGACCGGCCATTTGCTCATGGAAAACGAACGCGGCGAAATGCAGGCCAGTCTTGAAAATGTCTTTTACGAGATTATCGAACCGGATGAGCGCGGCATCGGCAATCTGGTCGTGACGACGCTGACCAACGATGTCATGCCGCTCGTGCGCTATCGCATCGGCGATTTGGTGGAACGTTGTGAACTGCCTTACACCACAAACTATTTTGTCCACGGGCGCGCGCGTGACGCATTGCGGCGGTGCGATGGTCGCCGGGTGACAACGCTGGAAATTGACCGCTGTTTTGCCGACGTGAACGGCATCGCGCATTATCAACTGCGGCAAAACGAAAACGGCGAATGCGATTTACAATTTATTCCCGACCGTGAAGCTCCCAGCACGGAAGAATTAAATCAAGTGACGGCGCAAATTGAAAACCTGCTCCAGTTAAAAAATAAAATTACCGTCAGCGCGGTGGAAAAATTGCCGCCGTTGACTTCGGGAAAATTTCGGCTTACCTGTCGCGTTTGAAATTGAATCCCGCACCAGCTGGCGAAAAAACAGAAGTCCGCAACAAGTGGATTTCAAAATTCCTCGCGCACTTGGCGACGGATCGCGGCGCTTCGATTTACACGCAAAGGAATTATTCGCAGGCGTTGACGGAATTTTTTCGCTGGCATCTGGACGAACGCAAATTGCCGCCGGTTTGGGAAAAAATTCAGCGCGATGACTTTCGGAGCTTCGTGAGATTTCTTGGCCGGAATAATTTGAGCCGCGCGGCGGTGCAGCTTCGGTTTTCCGCGCTACGGACATTTTATAAATTTCTTATCCGGCACGGTGCTGCCGAAAGTTCACCGATTAAAAACCTTTCGCTGCCGAAACCGGAAAAACGGCTGCCAAAATTTTTGACCAAGCCGCAGATGGAAGCGCTGCTCGTCGCGCCGTTCGAGCTTTTGAAGATTCGGAAGGAGAAAAAAGTCGGCCGGCCAATTTCTCAAATCGCCGCGTTGCGCGACGTCGCCGTCCTGGAAATGATTTATTCATGCGGCCTACGCGTGAGCGAGTTGTGCGGTTTGCGCGTGGACGACATTGACTGGAGCGAACAGATTGTGCGCGTACGCGGCAAGGGCAAAAAAGAACGGCTCGTGCCGGTCGGCAGGCCGGCGCTGATGGCGATTCAGGATTATTGGAACACGTTCAAACAGCCGCCGGGCGGGATGTCGCCGATTTTTTTTGCGGAGACAAAGAAACGCGCGCCGCTGTCACCGCTGCAATTATCGCGGCGGCTGAAAAAATATTTGTCCATCGCCGGGCTTGATCCGGGCTTGACGCCGCACAAATTGCGGCACAGCTACGCCACGCATTTGCTCGACGCCGGCGCGGATTTACGGAGCGTGCAGGAACTGCTCGGCCACGCGCACCTCATCACGACGCAAGTTTACACACACGTCACGACGGAGCGGTTGAAGCGGGCTTACGATGCCGCGCATCCGCGCGCCTGACTCTTTCAGCGTTAAGCGAAGACAATTTCTGCAAAGTAAATTGGTTTGTGTTCTCGCGCCCATGTCGCAAAATTTAATTTAAGGAATATTCCAGTTCCCTTAAAAGTGAAGTTTGCCTTTTCATTTCGACCAAAGCTTTTTGATACGCTGAAAAATTATTCGGCGCAGACTTTCTTTGCCGACCTCACGGCGGGACTGATTGTTGGCATTGTCGCGTTGCCGCTGGCGATGGCGCTGGCCATCGCGTCGGGACTGAAGCCAGAGATCGGGATTTTTACAGCCATCATCGGAGGTTTTTTGGTCTCACTGCTCGGCGGTTCGCGGGTGCAAATCGGCGGGCCGGCGGGCGCGTTTGTGCCGTTGCTCGCGCCGATTGTTTTATCGCACGGGCCGCAGGCGCTAGTGGTCTGCGCGCTGATGGCGGGTGTGATTTTGTTTGTGCTGGGCGCGTGCAAGTTGGGCACAATGATCAAATATATTCCGTTTCCGGTGGTGACGGGTTTTACGAGCGGCATTGCGATCATCATTTTAAGCACGCAAATAAAGGACTTCTTTGGGTTGCCACAAAAACTGCCGCCGGATTTGATCGGCAAGTTGCGCTCGCTCGCAGAAAATTTCCAACCGAACTGGCCGAACGTTTTTCTCGCGACCGCGGCGACGCTGGCAATCTGGTTCTGGCCAAAAAAACTTGGGCGGCGTTTGCCGGGTTCCATCGTGGTCATCGTGCTGGCGTCGTTCGCGGTGAAATTTTTTCATTGGGACGCGCAGGCGGGTATTCAAACTTTGTTTTCGCAGTTCGGCGAAATGCCGCGCGGATTACCGATGCCGCATTGGCCGTCGCTGTCGCTGGATGCGTGGCGCGCGCTCGTGCCAGCGGCGCTGACGGTCGCGGTATTGGGCGCAATTGAATCGCTGCTGTGCGCGGTGGTGTCGGATGGCATGATTGACGACCGGCACGACTCGAATCAGGAATTGATGGGGCAGGGCATTGCGAATGTCGTGGTGGGAATTTTTGGCGGAATGCCGACGACGGGCGTGATTGCGCGAACGGCGACAAATGTGCGCAGCGGCGCGAAAACGCCAGTGGCGGGAATGATTCATTCGCTGACGCTGCTGGTGATTTTGCTCGTGGCCGCGCCGCTGGCGAAACACATTCCGCTCGCGGCATTGAGCGCGGTGCTGGTGGTGGTGTCGTTGCACATGGGCGAGTGGCATCAGTTCAAGCGGTTGACGAAATGGCCGAAGAGCGATGCGATAGTTTTTCTTTGCGCGTTTGGATTGACGGTGGTGGTGGATCTGCCGACGGCGGTGGGCGCGTCACTGATTTTAGCGTCGGCGTTGATGGTCAAGCGGCTGGCGGAGACGGCGCATGTTGAGGCGGACGCGGAAGTGACACAGGGCAATTCGATGGGACAACAGGTGGCGGGAAAAATTGTTCCCGATGGCGTGATGGTGTTCCGTGTTTTCGGCGCGTTCTTTTTTGGCGCGGCGGACAAATTGGAAACTTCATTGCGCGACGCCGGCCAGTCGCCGGAAGTTTTGATTTTGCGGATGCGCGACGTGCTGGCGCTGGACGCGACCGGTTTGGACGCGCTGGAAGATTTGCTGGAGAAATTACGGCGCGACCGGAAGGATTTGATTTTGTGCGGGACGCATTCGCAGCCGTTGTTTGCGCTGATGCGGGCGGGCTTTATGGAGAAAATCGGCGAGGCGAATGTGTGCGGCGATATGGAAGGTTCGCTGGCGCGGGCGGGGCGGCTACTCGACCAAAAGAAAAACAAAAAAATTATTGACAGCTAACTCCAAATTGCTAACTTGCGGTGGTCAGAGCCGTAAAATTTCAATTTACCGAAGCCCTCTCTATTTCGGAAGAAAGCTGAGAGGGTTGGTTTTTTGTCGCTTTACGGATTGGGTTTGAACATAATTTTCTGGATGCCCAAGTAGCTCAGTTGGTAGAGCACGTCCTTGGTAAGGACGAGGTCATCAGTTCAATCCTGATCTTGGGCTCCAGTTAAAACAAAAACGAAAACAGCAACACACGAAATCACATGGCCAAAGAGCAATTTCAAAGAACGAAACCGCACGTCAACGTTGGCACCATCGGTCACGTTGACCACGGCAAATCCACGTTGACCGCCGCCATCGTCGCGGTGCAGAACCGCAAGGGTCTGGCGCCCTTGATCGAATATAAGGACATCACCAAAGGTGGCACGGTCCGTGACGAGACGAAGACGGTGACCATTGCCGTGTCGCACGTCGAATACGAATCTCCCAAGCGTCACTATGCGCACGTTGACTGCCCCGGCCACGCGGACTATGTGAAGAACATGATTACGGGTGCGGCGCAGATGGACGGTGCGATTCTCGTGGTGAGCGCCGCTGACGGTCCGATGCCGCAGACGCGCGAACACATTTTGCTCGCTCGCCAAGTCGGTGTGCCGAGCATCATTGTTTGCCTGAACAAGGTTGACTTGGCTGATGCAGATTTGCTTGAGCTTATCGAAATGGAAATCCGCGAATTGCTCACGAAATATGGTTTCCCTGGCGACAAGACGCCTATCATCCGCGCCTCCGCGACGGCGGCGCTCGCGGGCAAGCCGGAAGGCGAAAAGGCGATTGCGGATTTGCTCGACGCTCTGGACAGCTTCATTCCTGACCCGGCACGCGAAATTGACAAGCCGTTTTTGATGTGTGTCGAAGACGTGTTCACCATTGAAGGTCGTGGCACCGTTGTGACCGGTCGTGTGGAACGCGGCATCCTCAAGAAGATGGAAGAAGTTGAAATTGTCGGCTTGAAGGATACCCGCAAGACTGTAGCGACCGACATCGAAATGTTCCGCAAGCTTTTGGATTCGGCGAGTGCCGGCGACAACGTCGGCGTGCTGCTGCGCGGCACGACGAAGGACGAAGTGGAACGCGGCATGGTTTTGGCCAAGCCCGGTTCCATTAAGCCGCACACGAAGTTCAAGGCGGAAGTTTATGTTTTGACCAAAGATGAAGGTGGCCGTCACACGCCGTTCTTCACCAACTACCGTCCGCAATTTTACTTCCGCACCTCCGACGTCACTGGCACGCTCACGCTGCCGACGGGTGTCGAAATGGTGATGCCAGGCGACAACGTCTCGGTGGAAATTGAATTGCAGAAGTCCGTCGCGATGGAAAAAGGCCTCAAGTTCGCGATTCGCGAAGGTGGCCGCACCATCGGTTCCGGCATCGTCGTGGAAGTCATCGCTTAATCGCGAAGTAGTTTTGGGAGCGCGGAGTTTTGAACCTCCGTGCTCCCTTTTTGTCCGAAGATGCGGCGGTGGTTTTGACGGTTACGGCAGTAGCTCAATTGGTAGAGTAGTGGTCTCCAAAACCATTGGTTGCAGGTTCAAGTCCTGCCTGCCGTGCCAGTCTGCTAAAGTGGAGAGGTGGCAGAGTGGTCTATCGCGGCGGTCTTGAAAACCGCTTTAGGCGAAAGCCTAACGGGGGTTCGAATCCCTCCCTCTCCGCCAGTTTTTTGGCGGTGAAGGAAAAATAAAATGCGTGGCTGCGGCTCCGCCAAGTCAGATATATTTTGTGAACGACTGGATACATATTGGAATTTGGACGGCGGCGATCGGCATTGTATTTGGCATCCTTTGGTATAAAGGCCAAATCCAGAGCCTCGCTGTCTATGTCTCGGAAACGCGCGATGAACTCAAAAAATGCGCTTGGCCGAGCTGGGAAGAACTGAAAGGTTCCACCGCGCTCATTATTATCATGGTCGCGCTGCTCGGCGGATTCGTCGTGCTAATTGATGCGGTTCTGTTCAAGACGTCATTTCATCCGTTGCTTCAGGGCGCGGCAATCATTTTAGCTGTCGTTTTGCTCAACCTAAATTCCAAGCGACAATAATTTTTTAATTTCATGCGCAACCAGTGGTTCATCATCCAAACGCTTTCCGGCCAGGAAAACAAGGTCAAAGACAGCATTGAAAAACGCGTCAAGACCGAGGAAATGCAGGACTTCGTCAAGGAAGTGCTTGTGCCGATTGAAAAGGTTGTTGAGGTTCGCAACCAGAAGAAGACGGTGTCCAACCGCAAGTTGTGGCCGGGTTATGTTTTTGTGGACATGGTGCTGCTGGACGACGAGCACCGCATCATCGAGAAGCCGTGGTATTTCATCCGCGAGACGCAGGGGGTCATCGGTTTTTTGAGCGATCCGCCGCAGCCGACGCCGACCGAGGAAGTGGACGCCATCAAAATGCAGATTTCCGCGTCGGAAGAGACGGAAAAACCGAAGGTAAATTTTGCCGTAGGCGAAACGGTCAAGATCAACAACGGGCCGTTCCTGAATTTCAGCGGCGTGATCGAGGAAATTGATCCGGAACGCGGCAAGCTGAAAGTCACGGTAAATATTTTCGGACGCAATACGCCGGTCGAATTGGAATACTGGCAAGTCGAAAAAGCTTAATAGAATTTTATGGCAAAGAAAATTACAGGACAAATCAAATTGCAGATTCCGGCCGGTCAGGCCAATCCAGCGCCGCCCGTCGGCCCCGCGCTCGGCCAGCACGGCGTGAACATCATGGGCTTCTGCAAAGAATTTAATGCCGCGACCAAAAACGACGCCGGCTTGGTGATTCCCGTGGTCATCACGGTTTACCAGGACAAGTCGTTCACGTTCATCACCAAGTCGCCGCCCGCGTCCATCTTATTGAAAAAAGCCGCCGGCATCACGGCTGGCAGCAAGACGCCGAACAAGGACAAAGTCGGCAAGGTCACGCGCAAACAGATTTTGGATATCGTGAAAATGAAGTCCAAGGACATCAATGTGAATTCCGAAGATGCCGCCGTGCGCCTGATTTCGGGCACCGCGCGCAGCATGGGAATTGAAGTTGTCGGTTAACTGAAACAAACAATCGCGGGAGAATTTTTTTGATTCGCTTGCACCGCAAAAAATAAAATGCCCAGCAAAAGATACAAAAAGGCGCTTGAAGTCGTGGACGGCAAAAAAGCCTATCCGCTCAAGGAAGCCGTTGGCGTGCTCGCCAAATTCCCCAAGGCCAAATTTAACGAAACCATTGACCTCGCGTTCCGCCTCGGCGTTGATCCGAAGCAGTCCGACCAGATGGTTCGCGGCACGGTTCCGTTGCCTCACGGCAGCGGCAAGACGGTGCGCGTGCTCGTTTTCGCTCGCGGCAACGCGGCTGACGCGGCGAAAGCTGCGGGCGCGGAAAACGTCGGTTTTGAAGACATGATTGCCAAGTGCAATTCTGGCTGGAACGATTTTGATGTCGCGATTGCGACGCCGGAAGCGATGATCGAAGTTCGTAAGCTTGGTAAAGTTCTTGGACCGCGCGGCCTGATGCCGAATCCGAAAACCGGAACTGTCACCGAAGACACGGCGAAGGCTGTGAAAGAAGTGAAGGCTGGCCGCGTTGAGTTCAAGGTGGACAAGGCCGCGAATGTTCACGTCATCGTCGGCAAGGCTTCGTTCAAGCCGGAAGAAATTGAGGAAAACGCTCGCGCGGTCATCGAAGCCGTCGCCAAGGCGCGCCCGAACAGTTTGAAGGGCGCTTATATCAATTCGTGCACGCTCTCGGCGACGATGAGTCCGCCCGTGCGTGTGGACATTCGTGAATTTGCCGCCAACTAAAAGGAATTACCATGCGTGCTGAAAAAAAAATATTGACGGGTGAATATGTCGCCCGGTTGAATGCCTCGCCGTTTTTTATCGTCGTCGGCTATCAGGGTCTGAAGGTCGCGCACCTCTCCGAGCTGCGCAAACGGCTGACGCTCGCGGGCGCAGAAGTTCACGTTGTTAAGAACACCGTGTTCAACGTGGCCGCGAAGGAAGCGGGCATCGGCGATTTGAACGGCTCGCTGGCCGGTCAGATTGCTGTCGTCACTGGCAAAAAAGATATCTCCGCCGCCGCCAAAGCGGTGAAGAATTTTGCTGCGGAATTCGACAAGCTGAAACTCAAGTTCGGCTATCTGAACAACCAGCGGCTCGAAGAAGCGAGCGTCATCGCCTTGGCGGATTTGCCGAGCCTCGACGTTTTGCGCGCGAAGATTTTGGGCTTGCTCGTGGCGCCGGCAACGAAGCTGGTGACCTTGATCAACACGCCGGCGTCGCAACTGGCGCAGGTCATCAAGGCGAAGGCCGAAAAAGGCGAATAAATAATTTTCGGTTTGCGATTTCAGTTTGAAATTTCAAATCGGAGAAATAAACAAACAACAACAACGTAAATCGTCGGTTCGCGGGCTGTGAACTGAAAATTGCCGAAGCCGAGGCAGACGACGAGACGAAAAAGAAAGCAAAAGTAAAGTTATGGCAGACATCGCAAACATCGTAGAAGAATTGAGCAAGTTGACGGTAATCGAAGCCGCCGACCTCGTGAAACAACTGGAGACCAAGTGGGGTGTTTCCGCCGCCGCGCCTGTCGCGGTTGCGGCTGCTGGTGGCGCTGCCGCCGGTGGCGCTGCGGCTCCGGCTGCGGCTGCAAAAGACACTTTTGACGTGATCATCGCGTCCGTTCCGGCGGACAAAAAGATCGCCGTCATCAAGGCCGTCCGTGAAGTGAAGGCCGGTTTGGGTCTCGCCGAGGCAAAGGCTTTGGTTGAAGGCGCGCCGAAAACTTTGCTCGAAGGTGCCAATAAAGCTGACACCGACGCCGCCAAGAAGAAGCTCGAAGAAGCGGGCGCGAAAGTGGAAGTCAAGTAAGTTGCCGGTTTCGGGGCGGCGGCGCGTTTGCCGTCGCCCCATTTCATCCCCGCGAAAGGCGGGACAAATTGGATAATAATTTTAATTGGTAGGACATTCGGTTGCGGGTTTGGCAAGCTGGCCGTTGAACACGGCGGGCTTGCCTTGTGTCGTTAAGTAAAATCGGTGCGGCGTATGCCGCGCCTAACAGAAAGTATAAAATGCCATCGCGAGCCACAGAACGTATCAACTTCGGTAAAATCAAGGAAATCGTCATTCCGCCGAACATGATCGAGTTGCAGACGAACTCCTACGCGGAATTTTTACAGGCCGACCTGTCGCCGACGAAGCGACAGAAGCACGTCGGCTTGGAATCCGTTTTCCGTGAAGTCTTTCCCATCAAGAGCTATGATGAAAAGATTGAGCTGGATTATGACACTTACGAGATTGGTGCGCCGAAGGTGGACTGGCTCGAGTGCCTGCGCGAAGGCACGACTTATGGCGCGCCGCTTTACGTCACGTTCCTGTTGAAGGACGAAGGCAAAAGCGCGAAGGAAGAAAAAGTGTTCATGGGTGAGCTTCCGCTGATGACGCCGCAGGGCACGTTTGTCATCAATGGCGCGGAACGCGTCGTTGTCTCCCAATTGCACCGCTCGCCGGGCATCGCGTTTGAGGCGACGCAGCATCCGAATGGAAAAATGCTGCACAGCTTCCGCGTCATTCCCGATCGCGGTTCGTGGTATGAGGCGATGTTTGATACGAGCGATCTGCTGTATGTTTATCTCGACCGCAAAAAACGCCGCCGCAAATTTTTGACGACGACGTTTTTCCGCGCGCTTTCTTTCTTGGATCATGAGACCAAGGAAAAAGGCAGCAAAGCCAAGGACAACGGCGGCCTGACGCGTGGCACGGACGAGGAAATTTTGAAGCTGTTCTACACCATCGAGGAATTGACGGTGAAGGAAGCGGAGAAGATTGAAGATTTGCAGAACCGCGTGCTGGTTCATGACGTGGCGGACGAGGAAAAAGGTCTGGTCATCGCGCGCGCCTTCGAGCCGCTTTCGAAGGCCGTCGTCAAACAGATCGCCGAACTTGGTGTGACCAAGATCAAGGTCGTGGACACTTCGGTGGATGAAGGCAACATGATCAAGTGCCTCAAGAAAGATCCGGCAAAAAATGAAGAAGAGGCGCTGAAGGATATTTACCGCCGCTTGCGCCCTGGCGATCCGCCGACCGCCGCGAATTCGCGCGCACTCATCAAACGTTTGTTCTTTGACGAAAAACGCTATGACCTCGGTCGCGTGGGCCGTTACAAAATTAATCAGAAATTGGGCATGAAGGGCGACAGCCGCATTCTGACCAAGGAAGATTTGGTTGCGGCGACTAAGTATTTGCTAAAGCTCAAGAAGGGCGAAGGCTCGCTGGATGACATTGATCATTTGGGCAGCCGTCGTATCCGGACGGTGGGCGAATTGCTTTCCAACCAGTGCCGCGTGGGTCTGTCCCGCACGGAACGTTTGGTGAAGGAGCGCATGACGCTGTTCGATCAGACGGTCGAATCGATGACGCCGCAGAAGCTCATCAATCCGAAAGCACTTTCCGCCGTGATCCGCGATTTCTTTGGCCGCAGCCAGTTGTCGCAGTTCATGGATCAAATTAATCCTCTCGCCGAACTCACGCACAAACGCCGCTTGTCGGCGCTCGGGCCAGGGGGTCTGTCGCGTGATCGCGCGGGCTTTGAAGTCCGCGACGTGCATCCGTCGCATTACGGCCGCATTTGTCCGATTGAAACGCCGGAAGGTCCGAACATCGGCCTCATCGCGTCGCTCGCGACGTTTGCGCGCATCAACGAATTCGGTTTCCTTGAGACGCCGTATCGCAAAGTCGAGAACGGTCGCGTCACGGAAAAAATCGAATACCTGACCGCCGACCGTGAAGAACAGTTCATCGTTGCGCAGGCGAATTCCGTGATGGATGACAAAGGTCATTTCACGGACGACCGCGTGGTCTGCCGTCAGCGCGGCGAATTCATTGACGTGGAGCCGACGAAAGTTGACTTCATGGACGTGTCGCCGAAGCAGCTTGTTTCAATTGCTGCGTCCTTGATTCCGTTCCTCGAACACGATGACGCGAACCGCGCCTTGATGGGTTCCAACATGCAACGTCAGGCCGTGCCGCTCCTCGTGACCGAGGCGCCGCTGGTCGCGACGGGTATGGAAGACCGTGTCGCCCGCGATTCCCGCGCCGTGCTGGTGTCGGAAGAATCCGGCAAAGTCGCGTCCGTCAGCGGTGATCAAATCATCATCACTGAAAACGGCCATTTGCCCGAAGGCAAAAAGAAAATTAAACACGATCCGGAAAACGGGGTTTCCGTTTATCCTGTCCGCAAATTCATGCGCTCGAATGCGGCGACCTGCATCAACCAGAAAATTTTGGTTGAAAAAGGTGACAGCATCAAAAAAGGTCAGGTTCTGGCCGACGGTCCTTGCACACAGGGCGGCGAGCTCGCGCTCGGTCGCAATGTGCTCGTGGCGTTCATGCCGTGGAACGGTTACAACTTCGAGGACGCGATTCTCATCAGCGAGAAGATTGTCAAGGAAGACATCTTCACTTCGATTCACATTGACGAATTTGAAGTGGCCGCGCGCGACACCAAGCTCGGACCGGAAGAAATCACGCGCGACATCCCGAACCTCGGCGATGAGGCGTTGAAGAATCTCGGCACCGACGGCGTTATTCGCATCGGCGCCGAAGTGAAGCCCGGCGACATTCTCGTCGGCAAAATCACGCCAAAATCCGAAACCGAACTTGCGCCGGAAGAACGTTTGCTCCGCGCCATCTTCGGTGAAAAAGCGGCGGACGTTAAAGATACTTCGCTCAAAGTTCCGTCGGGAACTTACGGCATCGTCATGGACGTTAAAGTTTCGGCGAAGAAAGACGCCGACCGCGTGAGCCGCTCGGTTTCCAGCGAGGAAAAACGCCACGCGAAACAGATTGAGGAAGATCACAAGAAAAAAGTCACCGAGCAGGAAGACCAGTTGACGGAAGCGTTGAGCAACATTTTGCTAGGCGAAAAAATTCCGCTCGATGTCGTCAATAGCGAGACCGGTGAAATCATCATTCCGGCGAATCGCAAGATTACGAAAACGTTGTTGCGCAAACTCGCGACCGTTTACGATCGCATTGAAATTGATCCGTCGCCGATCCGTAACAAGATCAACGAAATCATCGGCCAGTTTAAGAAGAAATTCGACGACTTGCAGATGCAATACGACGAGGAAATGGAACGCGCCGAAGCCGGTGAAGGTGTCGAAGCCGGCATCGTCAAGTCGGTGAAGGTTTACATCGCGTCGAAGCGCAAATTGTCCGTTGGTGACAAGATGGCCGGACGCCACGGTAACAAAGGTGTCGTCGCCAAGATTGTTAAAGAAGAAGACATGCCGTATCTTGCGGACGGAACGCCGGTGGAAATCGTATTGAATCCGCTGGGTGTGCCGAGCCGTATGAACGTCGGCCAGGTTTTGGAAACGCATTTGGGCTGGGCGGCGAAGCTGCTCGGTTTGAAGTTCGCCACGCCGGTGTTCGATGGCATGAAGGAAAAGGACATTCGCGGCTATTTGAAACAAGCCGGTTTGCCCGAACACGCCAAGACGCATTTAATCGACGGACGCACGGGCGAACAGTTCGACCAGGAAATTGTCGTCGGCTACATCTACATGATGAAGCTCGGCCATTTGGTCGCGGACAAGATTCACGCCCGCGCGGTCGGGCCGTATTCGCTCGTCACTCAGCAGCCGTTGGGCGGCAAGGCGCAATACGGCGGCCAGCGCTTCGGCGAAATGGAAGTGTGGGCGATGGAAGCCTATGGCGCGGCTTACACGTTGCAGGAATTGCTTACCGTCAAGTCCGACGATGTGCAGGGCCGCACGCGCATCTACGAAAGCATCGTCAAGGGCGACAACTCGCTGGAGGCCGGCATCCCAGAATCCTTCAACGTGCTCGTCAAGGAAATGCAATCGCTTGGTCTCGACGTGAAGGTTGGTTACTCCAACCCGATCGAACACGCCGGCAGTGACAACGCGCAGCAGGCGGCCGTGGCCGCGCTGACGTCCAACGAACCCTGAACGAAACTTTGCTGAATTAAAATCGTATGACCACTTCCAAAGAAAACGCCCGCGAGATTCTCGGCCTCGAAAAAGTCAACCAGGTTGACTACGTCGGCATCACGCTCGCGTCGCCCGACGCCATCCGCTCGTGGAGCAAAGGCGAAGTCAAGAATCCAGAAACGATCAACTACCGCACGTTCAAGCCCGAAAAGGGCGGCCTTTTCTGCGAACGCATCTTCGGTCCCGTCAAGGACTGGGAATGTTCCTGCGGCAAGTATAAACGCATCAAACATCGCGGCATCGTGTGCGATCGTTGCGGTGTTGAAGTGACCTTGTCCCGCGTTCGTCGCGAACGCATGGGCCACATCGAACTCGCCGTGCCAGTGCAGCACATCTGGTTCTTCAAGTGCATGCCTTCGCGCATCGGTCTGGCGCTGGACATGACCGCGCGCCATTTGGAACGCGTGATTTATTACGAAGATTATCTCGTCATTGATCCGGGCACCACGCCGCTCAAGGCGAATCAGTTGCTTACCGAAGTTGAACTCCGCGAAGCGCGCGAAACTTACGGCGCCGAAGCGTTCACCGCCAAGATGGGCGCGGAAGCCGTGCGCGAATCGTTGTCGCGCGTGGATCTGGCCAAGCAGGCTGACGAACTCGCGATTGCGATGACGGAAACCAAGAGTAAGCAGATCCGCAAGAAACTCGCCAAGCGCATCAAGTTGCTGCAAGGTCTCGCGTCGTCGAAGAGCCGTCCGGAATGGATGATTCTTACGGTGCTGCCGGTGATTCCGCCGGACTTGCGTCCGCTGGTTCCGCTCGAAGGTGGACGTTTTGCGACGTCCGACTTGAACGATCTTTACCGTCGCGTCATCAACCGCAACAACCGTCTCCGCACGTTGCTCCAGCTCAAGACGCCGGAAGTCATCATCCGCAACGAAAAGCGCATGTTGCAGGAAGCCGTGGACGCATTGTTCGACAACGGCCGTCACGGACGCCCGGTCACCGGCGCGGGCAACCGCTCGCTGAAATCTTTGAGCGACATGCTCAAGGGCAAGGGCGGCCGTTTCCGTCAAAATTTGCTTGGCAAACGCGTGGATTATTCTGGCCGCTCGGTCATCGTGATCGGACCGGAACTGAAGTTGAACCAGTGCGGTCTGCCGAAGAAGATGGCGCTCGTTTTGTTCGAGCCGTTCATCATCCGCCGCTTGAAAGAGCTGGGCTACGTTCACACTGTTCGCAGCGCGAAGAAAATGATTGAGCGCCAGACGAAGGAAGTTTGGGACGTGCTGGAAGAAGTGACCAAAGGTCATCCGGTTCTTTTGAATCGCGCGCCGACACTTCACCGTTTGTCTGTTCAGGCATTCGAGCCGCAGTTGATTGAAGGCGAAGCGATTCGCATTCATCCGCTGGTTTGCACAGCGTATAACGCTGACTTCGACGGCGATCAAATGGCCGTTCACGTTCCGCTGTCCGTCGAAGCGCAGATGGAAGCGCGTTTGTTGATGATGGCGACGAACAACATCTTCTCGCCCTCCTCCGGCAAGCCAATCATCACGCCGACGCAGGACATCACGCTGGGTTGCTATTATGTGACGGCCGAACCGCGCAAGGCCGCGCCGGCCAACTCGAACGAATTGCCGCTGTTTGGCTCGAAGGAAGAAGTCATTTACGCTTACAGCGACGATGCGATCAAAACGCATGATCGCATCCGCCTGGCAAATCCCGATCTCGGCAAGAAGACCGCTTTCGGCAATGCCGAAAAGAAAATCATTGATACAACGGTGGGCCGCGTATTGTTCAGCGAAATCTGGCCGAGCGAACTCGGCTTCCACAACAAGCCGGTCAAAAAATCCGACCTCGGTGATTTGATCTGGAAATGTTACAAGTTTGCCGGCCACGACAAGACCGTCGTCATGTTGGACAAACTTAAGGAAATTGGTTTCCGTGAGGCGACCAAGTCCGGCGTGTCCATCGGCATTGACGACATGATTGTCCCGAAGGAACGCGACGAACAGATTCGTAACGCCCACGGGCAGATCAAGGAAGTTGAGAAGCAGTATCGCAAGGGTGTCATCACTTCTGGCGAACGTTACAACAAGATCGTGGACGTGTGGACGCATTGCACGGATCAGATTTCCGGCGTGATGTTCGACACCTTGAAAGCGAACCAAGGCAAGAAGGAATACAATCCAGTTTATCTGATGGTGGATTCCGGCGCGCGTGGTAACAAGCAACAGGTGCGTCAGCTCGCCGGTTTGCGCGGACTTATGGCCAAGCCCAGCGGCGAAATCATCGAGAAGCCGATTTTGGCGAACTTCCGCGAAGGTCTGTCGGTGTTGGAATATTTCATTTCAACTCACGGCGCGCGCAAAGGTTTGGCCGATACCGCGCTCAAGACTGCGGATTCCGGCTACATGACGCGCAAGCTCGTGGACGTTTCTCAAGACGTGATCATCCAAGAGGCTGATTGTGGCACGACGAACGGCATCTGGGTTTCCGCTGTGTTTGAAGGCGAAGACGAAGTGGTGAAAATCTCCGACCGTCTGGTTGGTCGTTTCGCCTGCGACGACATCGTGAATCCGGTCAGCCCGAAGGAATTCCTCATCCGCGCCAACGAAGAAATTGACGAGACCAAGGCCAAGGCGATTGATGTCGCCGGCGTTGACCGCGTCCGCATCCGCTCGGTGCTCACCTGCGAAAGTAAGCACGGCATTTGCCGTCATTGCTATGGTCGCAATCTCGCGACCGGCTCGCTGGTCAAACTCGGTGAGGCCGTCGGCATCATCGCCGCGCAGTCCATCGGCGAACCTGGCACGCAGCTCACGATGCGCACGTTCCACACCGGCGGTGTGGCGGCGGGTGTGTTCAAGCAGCCGCAGATCAAGTCGAAGAACGATGGTATCATCAAATACAATGAGTTGCGCTCTGTTGAATTGGAAGACGGCAACAACATTGTTTTGAACAAGAACGGTTCCATCCAGATTCTCGCGCCGGATGGCCGCGAACTGGAAAACCATACCATCGTCATCGGCGCGGTCATCTCCGTGAAGGACGGTGCGAAAGTCAAGAAGGGCGACACGTTCGTCCAATGGGATCCGCACAACGTGCCGATTCTCTCCGAGAAGGCTGGTAAAGTTAAATTCCATGACATCATCGAAGGTGTGACGATGAAACAGGAAGTTGACGAAGCCACCGGCGAAGAATCCATGGTCATCATTGACCATAAGGAAGATTTGCATCCGCAGATCATCATGTCAGACGAGAAGGGCGAAGTCGTCGCGAATTACCCGATTCCGTCGGGTGCGCACGTCGTTGTCAACGAGTCCGACAAGATTGTTCCCGGCACGCTCATCGCCAAGACGCCGCGCAAACAGGCCAAGACCCGCGACATCACGGGTGGTCTGCCGCGTGTGGCGGAATTGTTCGAAGCGCGCCGTCCGAAAGACGCGTCGGAAATCTCCAAGATCGACGGTATCGCGGACTTTGGTCCGAGCGTGCGCGGCAAACGTTGCGTGCTCATCACCGACCCGGTCACGAAATTGCAGGAAGAGCATCTCATTCCGATCGGCAAGCACGTCATCGTCTTCAAGGGCGACTTGGTCAAGAAAGGCCAGCAGCTCACCGAAGGCCCGATGGATCCACACGAAATTCTGGACGTCTGCGGCCCGCAGGAATTGCAGGAACACTTGGTCAGCGAAGTGCAGGAAGTTTATCGTCTCCAAGGCGTGACGATCAACGATAAGCATATCGAAATTATCGTGCGCCAGATGCTCCGTAAAATTCGCGTCACCGAAACCGGCGACACGCAATTCCTTTGGGGCGAACAGGTGGACAAATTGGAATTCGAGGCTGAGAACGAAGCCGTCGAGAAGAAGGGTGGCAAGCCGGCGGAAGCCGTGCCCGTGCTGCTCGGCATCACCAAGGCGTCGCTCGAAACCGACAGCTTCTTGAGCGCTGCGTCGTTCCAAGACACGACGCGTGTGCTCACCGAAGCCGCGACGCGTTCCAAGATTGATTCACTGCGCGGCTTCAAGGAAAACGTCATCATGGGTCACATCATTCCGGCGGGAACCGGCTTTGATATGCACCGCAAGATCACGCTCAACCCGCTGGTCGAATTGCCGGAAGAACCGGAACCGGTGGAAGCCGAAGCGTCCGAAGCGGAAAATCCGCTGCTCGCTTAAGCTGAAATAAAATTACACGCGGCGTCCGACGAAAGTTGGACGCCGTTTTTTTGATTTAGCTAGTTGCCCAGATTGGCAAGGGCGCGGTGAACTCGACCGGCTCCGAATTTAACGGGTGCAAAAATTTTACCCGCGACGCGTGGAGGCATAGCGGCGGATCGCCGACCCCGAGCGTCTGGTTGCGGCCTATTTTTTTGTCCGGCAGATAAATCGTGTCGCCGCATACCGGCAAGCCGAGATGCCAGAGATGCACGCGAATCTGATTCGTGCGTCCTGTGAGCGGTCGCGCTTCCAGAAGACTTGTGCCGTCGGGATAACGATGCAGCACGCAAAAATCCGTTCGCGCCGCCAGACCGTTGGCCAAATCAATTGTGCGTGAACAATGCTCGCCAGCGTCGGCGCTGATGGGTGCGGCGCAATAAAATTCATCGGCCGGCAATTGGCCGTTCACACGCGCGCGATAAGTTTTTTCCACGCGTCCCTGTGCGAATTGCCCCTGTAACTTCGCGGCGAAAAACCGCGTGCGCGCCGCTAGTATTAGGCCGGTCGTGTTCGCGTCCAGCCGGTGCGCTGGAAATGGCGTCTGCGGCTGATATGCCGTGTTCAAAATATGTTGGAGCGTGTTGAGGTAAAACCGGCCGCCGGCGTGCATCGGCAGCGGTGCCGGTTTGTCCACCACAATCAGGGCTTCGTCCTCGTGCAAAATTTTCACATCGCCGTTGACCGCCGGCTCGGTCACGTTCGGGAAAAGATGCTGGTAGCGTTCTCCAGCGCGGACAATTTGTGTGGCCACCGCAGGTTTCTGTTCCAAGTTGACGACGCGGTTGAGCGCAAATTCAGCCAGCCATTCTGCCGCCGAGACATTGCCAACCATTTGTCTCAGTGCAGCCAACAGCGGCAGTGCGTCGCAGTTGCCGGGAATGTTGATGGGCTTGAAGTGGTCGCGCGACTGGCTGCCGGGCAGCGGTGTCAGCGGACGGTCAAAACCAGCCAGTTCGGGTCGAATGAAAACCAGCCACTTTGAGGGAAGCATTGCGTTAGGTGCGGCAGTTGTTGCACAAGGACGCGGTGAACGAACTCAACGTGAGCTTACAGCATTCAATATTAACTTTGGCGGCCAATGGCTGGTCCCAACGGCGCATTGCGCGTGAACTGGACGTCAACCGGGAGACGGTGGGCCGCTATTTGCGGCAGGCCCGGTCAAACCCGGCCATTTCGACCTCCGGCTCCGAACCTCGGCCCGATTCAAAACCAGCCATTTCGACCCCCGGCTCGGTGGCTGGTCGGCAGAGTCTTTGCCTGCCATGGCTGCCGCAGATTGAGGCGGCGGTTTCCGTCGGATTGAGTGCCCAGCGGATCTATCAGGATTTGGTGGTCGAACATGAGTTCGCCGGCAGTTATCAGGCGGTCAAACGGTTTGTGCGGCAACTGCGGCAGACCCAGCCGGTGCCGTTTGTGCGGATGGAGGTGCTCCCGGGAGCCGAAGCGCAGGTGGATTTCGGTCAGGGTGCGTGGGTGGTGGTGAACGGCAAACGCAAACGGCCGCATTTGTTCCGGATCGTCCTGAGTCATTCGCGGAAGGCTTACAGCGAAGTGGTCTGGCACCAGACGACCGAGAGCTTCCTCCGGTGTCTGGAAAACGCCTTTCGCTACTTTGGCGGTGTTACCTGCACGCTCATCATCGATAACCTGCGAGCCGCCGTGACGCGGGCCGACTGGTATGATCCGGAAGTCAATGTGAAGGTGGCGGAGTTCTGCCGCCATTACGGCACGGCGATCCTGCCGACGCGCCCGGCC
>Ga0302280_1000419_pt1 | contig 37693 bp, 40 predicted proteins | sample III_Fen_E1_1_FD_198771 | JGI IMG/M metagenome (GOLD analysis project Ga0302280, IMG submission 198771) | Peat permafrost microbial communities from Stordalen Mire near Abisko, Sweden - III_Fen_E1_1 | ecosystem: Environmental > Terrestrial > Soil > Wetlands > Permafrost | place: Sweden: Abisko... | reverse complement strand
GGTGAAGTAATTTTACCATTAGAGAGGATTTCTTGAATGTCTCCTGAATTACGTAAAAGATTTTTTATCATCATTGCTGTCATTATTGGTTGTTTCGCTTCTGTAATTCCCATCAATAAACGTATCAATCTGGGGCTTGACCTTAAAGGCGGCATGCATTTGGTCTTAAAGGTTCAGAATGATAATCTTCCAACAGCCCAGGCTAAGGAAGATGCTGTTCTTAAGTCCATGGAAGTTTTACGTAATCGTATTGATGGCTTAGGCGTGGCGGAAACATTAATTCAACGTCAGGGTGAGAATCAAATCTTGTTGCAATTGCCTGGTGTCACGGATCGTGATAAAGCGCTTGATATGATCGGTCGTGTGGCGCGTTTGGAATTTCATTTGGTGGATACTGATGAAACCCATTTGAAGGATGCTTTGGGTGGTCATGTGCCTGCTAATGAAGAATTAATGGTCATGACAAAAGAAGGTGGTAAACCTATTTTGATTTCCAAGGATGTTGCCTTGGATGGTGAAGGTATTAAGGATGCGAAGGTTGATTTTGCAAGCAATGGTTTACAACCTAAGATCAGTATGACCTTTAATGAAAAAGGGACTAAGGATTTTGGAGATTTGACCACTGCTCATGTGAATGAACAATTAGCTATTGTCTTAGACAGTGAAGTGTTATCAGCACCTGTTATCCGGGAACCCATTTTAAGCGGGGACGCTGAGATCACCGGAGATTTTAAATTTGAAGAGGCCTCACTTTTGGCTCTTGCCTTGCGTACCGGGGCTTTGCCTGTTCCTATGACAGTTGAAGAAGAGCGCACCATTGGTCCTTTATTAGGGAAAGATTCGATTGAAGCAGGTATCCATGCCACGATCTTAGGCGGTATTGCCATCGTCTTTTTCATGTGTCTCTATTATTTCATCGGAGGTGTTATTGCCTCTGTTGCTTTAGCGATTAATTTATTGATGATTTTGGGAAGCATGGGCTTGCTTAATATCCTTATGCCTGATTCCCAGGTCACCTTAACCTTGCCTGGTATTGCGGGTATTATTTTGACCCTGGGCATGGCGGTGGATGCCAACGTTTTGATTAATGAACGCATCCGTGAAGAGATAGATAATGGCAGGCCTTTGAGTGCGTCTATCAATACCGGTTATAGCCGTGCTTGGTCTGCAATCCTTGACTCTCATGTGACTTCGCTCATTGCGGCATTCTTCCTGTTCCAATTTGGTTCAGGACCTATCAAAGGTTTTGCGATCACTTTATCAACAGGTCTTATAGCGTCATTATTTACGTCCATCTATGTCACACGCACTTGCTTTAATTGGTTACTTACGGAGAGATTCATCAAGGCGTTGCCGATGATGCATCTTTTTAAGAAACCTAATTTCAACTTTTTAAATAAGAAGTACATTTGTTTTGCTATCTCTGGCAGCATTATCATCGCTGGAGCTGTAGATTTTATGCATAAAAAAGATACGGCATTTGGCATTGATTTTGCCGGCGGGCAGATCCAGGAATTTAAATTTGCCCAAGCTATCACGGCTGATCAAGTTCGTGGTTTGCTTAAAGAAGGTAGGGTAGATAATGCTGTTATCCAAACCTTCCCCAATGCTCCTATGAATGTCATTATTCGCACCCAGCAAGACACTAATGCCCAAGTCGTGGCTATTTTTAAAAGTAAGATGCCGGATAATGCCTTTCAGGTATTACGTATTGAAAAGGTAGGGCCAGTGGTGGGGCAGGCATTGCGCACCAAGGCTGTTTATGCCATTGTTCTGGCTTTGCTCGGCATGTTGATTTATATTGGTGTTCGTTTTAAGCATTTTTCATTCGGTGCAGCGACAGTGGTTGCCATCTTTCATGATGTCTTGATCACCTTATCCTTGATCCTGCTTTCAGGTCGTCAGATAGATCTTTTGGTTGTCACAGCTATTTTAACAATCACTGGGTATTCTACTAATGACGCGATCATTATTTATGACCGAGTGCGTGAGAATGTGCCTAAAATGCGCAATAAACCCTTGGCTGAAGTTATCAATGAAAGTATCAATCAGACTTTGGGCCGAACCGTGTTGACTACTTTTATGACTACCTTATCCGCCCTGGCTTTGTATTTCTTTGGGGGAGAAGTATTGAATACTTTTGCCTTTGTATTGATCCGAGGTTTTTTGTTCGGCACCTATTCTACCGTATGGGTTGTATCTCCGCTCTTCCTGTGGTGGCAAGGTAATAAAAAATGGTAAATGTTCAAGTCCCTTGAATTCCTCGTTGGCCAAAAGGTCAACACTGATGAAGTGATACAAACTCTCGTCGCCTTTGGGTATACCCGGGCGACGAAAGTTTTTAAGGAGGGCGAGTTTGCCCTTCGCGGCGGTGTGCTGGATATTTATCCGGTTAATTTTGAAATTCCTCTGCGTATAGATTTGGATGATGACGCTGTACTAGCCATCCACGGTTTCGATCCCATCAGTGCTGAGAATATTGACGATCATACCATTGTTTTAATTTTGCCCTACAAGACTTCTTCCAAATCTATTTTTTCCTCAGATGTCCCTTTAAATAATTTCGTTGATATCCAACAAGGTGATTATGTTGTCCACAATAATCATGGCATAGGCCGTTTTGTTGGGGTCAAGGAATTCTCCGTAGATACTCAAAAGAAAGAGCATTTAATTATTGAATATAAAGGCGGCGATAAATTATTCGTTCCTAAATATGATATTCATTTGGTCCAGAAATATGTTTCATTTACCAAACGTCCGGCTCGTTTGCATAAACTGGGAAGTAAAGAATGGTTAGCTACAAGACGGGCCGTAGAGAAAAAATTAAGGCTTTTAGCGGCTGAACTTTTACGCACTCAGGCGCTTCGGGCCCAACTGCAGGGCCATGCTTTTTCTAAAGACAGTGAATGGCAAATAGAATTTGAAGCTAAGTTTCCTTATAAAGAAACTCCTGATCAATTAAAATCGACGAAGGAGACTAAGCTGGATATGGAATCCCTTAGGCCAATGGATAGGCTTATTTGTGGAGATGTTGGCTATGGCAAGACGGAGGTCGCCATGCGCGCGGCTTTTAAGGCGGTGATGGACAATAAGCAGGTGGCCATCTTGGTTCCCACGACAATTTTAGCGGAACAACACTATTATAATTTCAGCAAACGCCTGGAAGGTTTTCCGGTCAAAGTGGGGATGTTGTCCCGTTTTCGCACCAAGCTTGAACAAAAAAAGATCGTCAAAGAGACTAGTGAAGGTCAGGTGGATATTGTGATTGGAACGCATCGTCTATTATCAAAAGATGTTTCATTTAAAGATTTAGGACTTGTCATTATTGATGAGGAACAACGATTTGGTGTTAAGTCGAAGGAAAAATTGAAACATTTTCGCCTATTAGCAGATGTCATGACATTGACGGCGACGCCTATACCTAGAACCTTATATATGGCCCTTTCAGGGGCGCGTGATATGTCTGTGATATCAACCCCACCCACCAATCGCATGGCTGTGAAAACCCAATTAATTGGCTATGATGAAGATATTATTCAGGAGGCAATTAATCGCGAGTTGGCTCGCAATGGGCAGGTGTTTTTCTTGCATAATAGGGTTGAGAACATTGAAGTCATTGCCAATAATATTAAAAAATTAGCGCCTCAGGCCAGGGTGGCTATCGGGCATGGGCAAATGAGCGGTCGCCTTTTGGAAGAAATTATGTTAAAATTTTTAAAACATGAGATCGATATTTTAGTATGTACGACGATCATCGAATCAGGTATTGATGTGCCGATGGCTAATACCTTGATCGTTAACCGTGCAGATAAGTTTGGATTAGCTGATTTGCACCAATTGCGTGGCCGGGTGGGGCGTCTAGATGTCCAGGCTTACGCATATTTTATTGTTCAAAAGCGTGAGTTACAGTCAGAAATTTCCCGCCAGAGACTTAAAGCTCTTGAGAAACACAGTGATCTGGGAGCGGGATTTCACATAGCTTTTGAAGATCTACAGATCCGCGGGGCAGGAAACTTGTTAGGGGCCCAGCAGCATGGATTCATAACCAGCATAGGTTTTGATCTGTATTGTCGTTTGCTTAAAGAATCTATCGAGCATCTAAAAAAAGAGGTGGAGATAAATGAATCGCAACCTGCAAAAAAGCATTAAAGGGTTTTTGTTATTCCCGAAACTTGTTATTGGGAATTTATTGGCCATTGGCCTCTTTTTATTTATTCCCTTAGCTCAGGCTAATGATGTTTCCAGTGACGCCATAATTGCGATCGTTAATGATGATGTCATTACAATGAAGGATTTACGTCAATATGTGGCGAGTATCGCCAGTCAGCTCCGGGTTGAGAATAAATCATCCGAAGAAATCCAGCAGATCATGGGGGATTATGAGCAAAAAGGCCTTGATAAATTGATCGAAGACAAGTTGGTTTTAGCAGCAGCGAATGATAAGGGTATTGATGTGCGTGATGATATTGTGGATAAGCGTATTCAAGACATTAAGGGACGTTATCCCAGCGAGGATGATTTTGTTAAGGCGTTAAACGCGGAGGGGATGACCGTCAGTGATCTTCGGCAGAAAGTGACGGATCAATTGAAGGTCAAATATGAAGTTGATATGGAAGTGCGTGACAAAATTTTTGTTAATCCGCAGGGTGTTACTGAATATTACAATAATCACATGGCTGATTTTGACCGTAAGCCCAGTGTCAATTTGCAGTCAGTTTTCGTGTCGTTTGATAAGTACAGCAAACAGGAAGCCCAAAGCCGTGCTGACGAGGCGCGATCGCGTTTAATCGCAGGGGAGTCTTTTGATAAGATTTTTGCTAAATACTCAGACGCCTCTTCAGTAGGTGAGATTGAACAAGGGCAAATGGTCGATGCTGTCGGCAATGTGGTGTTTAATTTAAAGTTGGGTGATGTTTCAGATCCAATCATTGTTGGGAATGGTATATATGTCTTTAAAGTCATTGGAATTTCGCCTGGAAAGCAACAGACATTGGCTGAAGTAAAAGATCAAATTTATGGTAAATTATTGGATGATTTATTTCAAACAAAGTTCAAGGAATGGATCGATAAATTACGTGAAAAAGCTTATATCGAAATCAAATAAGAAAATCGTTGTTATCTCTATGGGGGACCCTAAGGGGATTGGCCCGGAGATTATTCAGAAAGCTCTATCACAAAAAACAGTTCTTGCCGCTGCTCATTTTATTATCATCGGGGATAAGAGAATTATTAGACGTCTTCCGCCTTCAGTCGTCGTCATTGATGTTCCGTATAGATCAGCAGGGGAAGGGTCTCTTAAATTTCTGGATAAGGCTATTCTTCTCATCAAAGGTGGGATTGCCGATGCCTTGGTGACAGCCCCGTTATCGAAAGAAGAGGTCAGTCGCTATCACAAAGGATTCGTAGGGCATACTGAATATTTGGCAGAAGCTTTTGGGGTCAAAAATTTTGACATGATGTTTGTGGCTCGTGAAACCCGTTTGACGATAGTGACCCGTCATGTGCCTTTAAAAGCGGTTCCAGAATTAATTACCCAAAAGGCTGTGTTTGATTCTATTGATCTGATGGCAAAGACTTTAAAGGAAAAGTTCAAAATCAAGGATCCTAAAATTGCCGTACTTGGCCTTAATCCTCACGCCGGGGAAGGGGGACTTTTAGGTATTGAAGACAGTAAATATATTTCACCTGCCATTCGAAAAGCGAATCTCCAAGGTCTCAAAGTTAAAGGTCCTCTACCTGCCGACACTTTTTTTGCCTTTAAAAATTCTTATGATGGTGTGATCGCCATGTATCATGATCAAGGTTTAACCCCACTTAAAGGGTTGTATATGAAAGAATTAGTTAATTTTACGGCTGGCTTGCCTTTTGTGCGCACTTCTCCGTCACATGGCACAGCCTATGATATTGCCGGTAAAAATAGAGCTGATCCTTCGTCCATGTCTGCAGCTATCAAATTAGCTTGTGAATTAGCATGAGTTTAGACTATCGTCCTAAAAAGAGTCTTGGTCAGAATTTCATTGCAGACAAGCATATCCAACAGAAAATTATTCAAGCTTGTGATTTGAAATCCGAAGACGTGGTGGTGGAAATTGGCCCTGGGCAGGGTGCTTTAACCAAGCTGATCGCTCGTGAAGTAAAAGGTCTGATTTGTGTAGAAACAGATCGTGATTTGATTGAACCTTTACGTTCTATAATGCCTTCTAATGTAGAAATTGTGCACGCTGATTTCCTTAAGTGGGATATGAAAGATCTGCCTGAGGGGATCAAGGTTATTGGTAATATTCCTTATTATATTTCAACGCCCATTATTGAGAAATTAATCGAAAGTCGGGGCAAGATTTCAGTAGTTTTTTTAACAGTGCAATTAGAATTTGGAGAACGCCTAACAGCAAAGCCTGGGGGCAAGGATTATGGTTCTTTAAGCTGTTTTGCGCAGTTTTATGCTGATATCAAAATGCTTTTTAAGATCAAGAATACTTGTTTTAAGCCAGCCCCGAAGGTGGGCTCTTGCTTTTTGCAATTGACGATGAAGCCACAAAACAAGATGCCTGCATGTGATGAAGAGTATTTGTTTAAATTAATTCAAACTGCTTTTCAGCAGCGACGAAAGAACATTGTCAATACGCTCAAAGGCATGGTAGGAAAAGAAAGATTAGAGGCCTCGCTTCAGTCGTTAGGTATAAGTCCCAACGCCCGTCCAGAGAATCTATCTTTATCAAATTACATCGCTCTTAGTAATAAGCTTGTGCTATAATTTTTATTTAGATCACGTCAAGCAGGCATTGGGATTTTTTTTGGAATCAAAATGCGTGTTTTTGCGCCTGACTTATCCAGAAATCAGTAAGTAGCAATTAGCATTTTGATGGAAAAAATAATCCTAATGACTGCTTGTGTAGGCTTTTTAACATAGGAGATTAAATTGGAAAAACGTATTTATTATCACGATACCGACGCAGGCGGCATTGTTTATTATGGACAGTATTTGTGCTATCTGGAAGAAGCGCGAACGGAATTTCTGGAGAACAGGGGATTAAGTGTTGAGCTGTTTAAAGAACGTGGTTTTTTGTATGTTGTCAGGCAATGCAATGTCAGCTATCGTTCTCCGGCGCGTTACGGGGACTTTATTCTTTGTGATGCCAAATTAAAGAAAATGGGTGCCTCACAGTTAGTTTTTGACCAAACAATCCACCATAAAAAAGAAGGTCGATTGATCGTTGAAGCTGAGGTTTCCCTGGTGTGTTTAAATGCGGATTTTAAGCCAACTCCTATTCCCGATGATTTAAGAGAAAAGCTTGCCATTTGATTCAACTAAACCTTGTTTTTACCCGTCTTTGATGATAGTATTTTGCCTATGTCTATTAGTAAAGATGATGTGAAATATATCGCTGCGTTGGCACGGATTGATGTGCCTGAGGATAAATTGGAAAGCTTTGCCAAGAGTTTGGGGGGCATTGTTCAATATGTGGAGCAATTGCAAGAGCTCGACGTGGAGGATGTCAAGCCCACCAGCCACGCGGTGCCAGTGGGAAATGTTTTGCGTCCGGATGTGATCAAACCTTCATTTACCAATCAGGAAGCCTTGAGCTTTGCCGTTGAGGCAAAAGATGGTTCCTTTAAAGTGCCTTTAGTCATCGAATGAGTCTGCATCAATTAACTGCCCATGCCTTATTAGATATTCTAAAGTCCCGGCAAGCCACGCCCAGGGAAGCATACGAAGCTGTCCTTGAACGCATTAAGGCCGTTGATCCCAAAGTCAAAGCTTATATTCATCTAGCCCATCAGGAGCCAGATTTTAGTAGGGAATTACTCTTTCCTATACCTATTGCCATCAAAGATAATTTATGTACAAAGTCTGAAGAGATCACCTGTGCGTCGCGTATTTTAAAAGGTTTTAAATCGCCCTATGATGCTGGTGTCATCGAACGCGTCAAGAAAAGCGGAGGGGCCATTTTAGGGATTGTGAATATGGATGAGTTTGCCTTTGGTTCGTCCTGCGAAACATCCTGTTATGGGTCAACGTTTAATCCCTGGGATTTAAAATGCGTGCCCGGCGGATCAAGCGGGGGATCTGCGGCAGCGGTGGCGGCGGATGAAACGATATGGGCCCTGGGTTCAGACACCGGTGGTTCTATCCGTCAACCAGCGTCTTTCTGTGGCATCGTAGGCCTTAAGCCTACCTATGGCCGTGTGTCTCGTTATGGTCTCATCGCTTTTGCTTCAAGTTTGGATCAAATTGGGCCATTGACTAAGGATGTGCGAGATTGTGCTTTAATGATGAATATTATTTCGGGCTACGATGAGCGTGATTCGACGTCGGTCAATGAGCCAGTGCCTGATTACACTAAGGCCTTAGTTAATGATGTTCGCGGGCTTAAAATAGGTATTCCTAAAGAAGCTTTTGTCGATGGACTTAATCCAGAAGTTCGCCGTTCAGTGGAAGAGGCGCTCAATTTGCTTAAGAAATTAGGGGCTGTTATTAAAGAGGTCTCTTTGCCGCATACGCCGTATGCCGTTGCAACGTATTACATTGTGGCGACAGCAGAGGCTAGTTCCAATTTAGCCCGCTTTGACGGGGTTCGTTTTGGTTTGCGCGTACAACCTGATAAAGTTCGTAAAAATGCCTTGCTTGATATGTATGAGGAAACCCGTTCGAAAGGTTTTGGTGATGAGGCTAAGCGTCGTATCATGCTCGGCACCTATGCCTTGTCATCGGGGTATTATGATGCTTATTATCTGCGTGGTCAAAAAGTGCGCACCTTGATCAAAAATGATCTGGATGAGGTTTTTAAAGACTGTGATGTGATCATGACCCCGACATCTCCGACGGTATCTTTTAAAGTAGGGGAGAAATTAAGTGATCCTTTGAGCATGTATCTTTCTGATATCTACACGATCCCGGCTAATTTGGCTGGTATTCCAGCTATTTCCATTCCTTGCGGATTTTCTCAAAGTGGTTTGCCGATAGGAATGCAATTGATGGGCAAGGCTTTTGATGAAGAGATGCTATTGAGAGTTTCATATACTTACGAACAAAATACAGAGTGGCATTTAAAGAAGCCGAATTTATGAGTAATTTTGAAACCGTCATAGGGCTGGAAGTCCATTTGCAGTTAAGTACTAAGACAAAGATTTTTTGTTCTTGTGCTAATCAATATGGTTGTCTCCCTAATACCAATGTTTGCCCGGTATGTTTAGGTCTTCCTGGGGCCTTGCCTGTGCTTAATCATCAAGCGCTTTTGTACGGCATCAAGGTTGGTTTGGCTCTTAACGCTGAAATTAATTCATTCATTAAATTTGATCGTAAAAATTATTATTACCCTGATTCTCCTAAGGGTTATCAAATTTCCCAATTTGATTTTCCTGTTGCCAAGAATGGGTTCTTAAAAATTAAAAGTGGCGCCCAAGAAAAACGCATTGGTATTACGCGCGCTCATCTTGAGGAGGATGCGGGTAAATTGGTGCATGACAATTCCGGTTCTTGTTCCCTGGTTGATTTTAACCGTACGGGCACACCGCTTATTGAGATTGTGACTGAACCAGATATTCGTTCACCGCAAGAAGCGTACGATTATTTAAACACATTGAAATTGACCCTTCAGTATTTAGGTGTTTCAGATTGTGATATGGAAAAAGGTTCTTTGCGTTGCGATGCGAATGTGTCCATTCGTCCTATGGGTCAAACAACCCTTGGAACTAAGACAGAACTTAAGAATATGAATTCTTTCCGTGCGGTGAAAACAGCGTTGGAATACGAGGTGCGCCGCCACGAGCAAGTGATCCTTGCTGGTGGCAAAATCGTGCAGGAGACTTTGTTATGGAATGATGAGAAGGCTGTCACCATCACCATGCGTTCTAAAGAGCAGGCCCATGATTACCGTTATTTTCCAGACCCTGATTTGGTTCCTTTTACTATTGATTACAAAGTCATTGATGGTGTGCGGGCTGAATTGCCCGAACTTCCGCAGGCAAAATTTTTACGCTTTTTAAGCCAGCATGGTCTTTTAGAATATGATGCTAATATTCTTGTTGCTGATGCTGATATGGCTGATTTTTTTGAAGCAGCGCTTAAAGAGTACCCTCACGCTAAAAAGATCGCCAATTGGTTGGGTGGGCCTGTTTTAATGGAACTTAATAATCGCAAAATGAATATTGTTGAATTAAAATTATCTCCCAAAGACCTGATCACCTTGATTGCCAAGGTAGAGGACGGAGTAGTCAGTAATCTTGTTGGTAAAGAGGTTTTGACCGCAATGTTGGATGAAGGTAAGTCTGCTGATGAGATCATTAAGGAAAAAGGCCTGGCCCAAGTTTCAGATGATGCAGCGTTGCTAATTATCATTGATGAGGTTATTGCCCAGAATCCTTCGGTAGTTGAGCAAATTAAATTAGGCAAGCCAAATGCGGCAGGATTCTTAGTAGGGCAAGCCATGAAGAAATCCGGTGGTCGCGCTAATCCTAAAAAATTAAACGAGCTTATAACCCGGAGAATCAGCGGTGCCTAAAAAGATTCTCATTTGGGGATTTGTTGCAATAGCCTTGCTTGGACTGACGAGTGTTGGTATCTCTGAGGTTACTTCCAAAAACAAGAATGATCTATATTCTCAAGTAGAGCTTTTTAGTTATGCTTTGACGACTATTCAATCCGAATATGTTGATGAAAAAAGTCCTCAGGATTTGATTTATGGGGCGCTTCGTGGAATGCTTTCATCACTTGATTCTCACAGCCAGTTCATGGATCCCGAAGAATACAAAGACTTAAAGACGGAGACAGAAGGAAAATTTGGTGGTCTTGGTATAGAAATTTCGATGAAGGATAGTTTATTGACGGTGATTGCTCCTTTGGAGGGATCACCCGCTTGGCGTATCGGTATTAAAGCAGGTGACAGGATTGTTCGGATTGGTCATGATATCACCCGGGATATGAGTTTGGATGATGCGGTGAAGAAATTGCGGGGAGGTCCTGGGACCAAGGTGACTCTCACAGTACTGCGTGAGAGCGATAATTCTGTTAAAGATTTTGTTATTACCCGTGAAATTATTCACGTGGATGATATTAAAGATCCGCATATCATTTCTGATCATATCGGCTATGTGCGTTTGACAGAATTCCGCGAGCATTCTTACGAGGAGTTGCATCAGGCTTTGGAAAATCTAAAAGCCCAAGGCGCGGATAGTTTGGTGCTTGATCTACGCAATAATCCAGGTGGATTGTTGGATGTGGCCATCAAGATTGCTCAAGATTTTTTGTCTCAAGGTAAAATAATAGTTTCAACCAAAGGCAGGCATGCCCTAGAAGACACGATGGCAAATTCTCAAAACAATAATGGGGATTTTTTAGATTGGCCTATGGTGGTGATGATCAATGAGGGTTCTGCTTCAGGAAGTGAAATCGTCGCTGGTGCTTTAAGGGATAATAAAAGGGCTGTCCTGGTTGGGGTAAAATCTTTTGGTAAAGGTTCAGTACAGTCTGTAATTCCATTGCCTGATGGTTCAGGATTGCGCTTGACCACCGCACGATATTTCACGCCTTCAGGTGTTTGCATTAATGGCATTGGGATTACTCCGGATGTGGTGATTGAAGATAAGACGGCCAAAGATGATGATGCGGACGATAAAACGGTCAATAAAGAAAAAAGCACTGACATTGATGAAGTTTTTTCTCAATTGGAAGGCAAGAATAAAGAATCATTTCCCGAAGATAAAAAATTGGAAGATCAAAATGAGAAGGATTTAAAAGACATTCAGTTGCAAAGTGCCATTAATGTCATTAAAGGCATCAAGATTTATCGTAAATTCCAGCAGAAATAATTAAAGCATTTTTATGGTTAAACGAAAAAAATCTAGTTCGTCTTCAAAGAATGATACGCAGGTCGCCTCAATTATCGTTGGTTTGTTTGCGGCGGCGGTGATATTATTTTTTATTTTCTCGAAGGCTAAAGAACCAGCACCTAAGCTTGCAGCTAAACTAAAATCCTCGACAGTAACGGAAGCTTCAGATGAGTATCTTCCGAGTGAGAATATTAAGCCTGAGGTGGTAAGACCTGTTCCTCAGCCAGTCGTTCAAGAGGAGGAGCAAGAGCCTGATGAGAATATCCCATCTTCAGGTGGGAAGATTGCCATCATCATTGATGATTGGGGGCAGACAACGTCCAATTGTAAATATTTAAGAGAAATCCCTGAGCCCTTGGCTGTCTCTATTCTTCCTGGTTTGAGGCATACCAAGGATGTAGCCACTTGCGCGCGTGTTTATCATAAATTAGCCATGCTTCATTTGCCACTGGAAGCTTTGCATAATTATGATATCTATCCTCCGAATTATATTATAAAGACAAGCATGAGTCCTTCGTTGATTTCTAGGATTGTCGATGAGGATTTGGACCAATTACCATCGATCGAAGGTGTTAATAATCATATGGGTTCTAAGGCGACTGAAAGCAGATACTTGATGAAGATTATTCTTAAGAGGATAAAGAGAAAAGGACTGTTTTTTGTTGATAGCATGACTGCTCGTGGAACGGTTTGTGCTGCATTGGCTGATGAGATGGGCGTAGCATTTGGCAAGAGGGATGTTTTTCTGGATAATATCAATACTCGCGAAGCTATCATGAAACAATTCATTATGCTTGCCCAAAAAGCTCGCCATAGGGGTTATGCGGTGGCCATCGGCCATGACAGGCATTTGACTATGCAGGTGATCAAAGACGAAATGCCCTTGCTGGAAAAACAAGGGTTTAAAATTGTCAGTATCAAGGAACTTCTTAAAAACAGATGAGAATCCTAGGTATAGAAACTTCCTGTGATGAAACAGCAGCCGCGGTTGTTTCCGATGGTGTGAAGGTGCTTTCTAATGTCATTGCTACCAGCCTCAAGGATCATCAACGTTTTGGTGGTATTATTCCGGAAATTGCTTCCCGTCGTCAGATTGAATTCATTCATTGGGTAGTTGCTGAAAGTTTGAAAAATGCCCAAATGAGCCTTAAGGATGTTGATGCCATTGCTGTGACACGTAAGCCTGGCTTGATCGGTTCTTTGTTAGTAGGTCTTTGTTTCGCCCGTGCGTTAAGCCGTGCGTCTAAAAAACCTTTGATTGAAATTGATCATATCAAAGCTCACCTGTATGCAAATTATTTAGAGTTACCCAATGCCAATAATGTTTGTCCATTAAATAGACTACCAGCCATAGGTCTTGTTGTTTCCGGCGGACATTCCAGTTTGTTTTTTGTTAAGAATTTTAATGACTTTAAATTATTAGGCGTAACGCGTGATGATGCAGCCGGGGAAGCTTTTGATAAGGTGGCGCGAATCCTGGATTTAGGTTATCCCGGTGGCCCTGTGATCGACCGTTTGTCGGCAGAGGGGGTGAATGATGAGATTAAATTCCCTCAAGCCCCGCTCGCGGGCACCTATGATTTTTCATTTAGTGGCACTAAAACCGCGGTACTTTACTATACTCAAAAGAATAAGAATAAACCTGATTACTCCCCGGCAAAAGTAGCTTATGCTTTTCAGGAAAGTGTGGTGGCTGTTCTTGTCGATAAATCGCTCAAGGCATGCCGTAAGCATAAGGTTAATACACTTTTGATTGGAGGAGGGGTGGCAGCTAATTCGGCTTTACGACGTCATTTACAATCTGAAGCTAAGGCTCAAGGGGTGGATGTGTTCTTCCCACCGATGATCTTATGTTTGGATAATGCAGCCATGATTGCTGGCCTTGCCTATCATTGGCGTGTTTGATATAATAAAATAGATTGTCAATCCTTGGAGGTTTCTATGGCTTTTAATCGTAAAGAACAACATAAAGAAATCCCTGAAGAACGTGTCATTGAGATCAATGCCCAGATGGAAGGGACTATGACCTTTGCTGAGCCGGTAAATTTAAAGATATATGGCCGTTATACAGGCAAGCTTGATACTCGTGGTACTTTGACCATTGGTCAAACCGCCCAGGTGGAAGCTAATATTGTGGGTGAGAATGTCATTGTTGCAGGGAAGATCAAAGGAAATATCATTGCTAAAAGAATGTTGGTTCTCATGCCATCTGCGGTTTTGCACGGGGATATCTCAACGCCTAAATTAAACATCGTGGAAGGGGCTATTTTTCAAGGCCGTTGCCATATGTTAGAAGATGTTTTAACCATTGATGATTTGGCTCAATATTTAGAAATAGAAATACCAGCCATTCTGGAGTTAGCGACAACCGGCAAGATCCCTGCCGTCAAAGAGGGCGATACGTGGAGATTTGAACGTGCCCAGATTGATCATTGGGCATCCTCAGGCAAGGTTAAATAATGAGTAGTCAGTATATCACTGTACGTGAAACAGCGCAGATCATGGCCGTATCCGAGAAGAAGGTCATGGATCTAATTGAGAGCGGGAATTTACAGGCTTATAAGATCGCTGATCAATTCCTGCGCCTTAAGCGCAATGAAGTTGTTAATATGATATCAACGGGCCAAGTTGTTTCTGAAAATGTGGCCCATGTTTACACGCCGTCGGAACGGTTGCGTGATTTTTTTTATTTTAATGATTTTTATTTAGTATCTCTCGTTATTATCGGTGTTCTGCTGTACATCATATTCTTTACCTACTAAAGCCAAGTCAAAAATAACCTTACGAAGTAGAAGGAACAGGGAATATTGGGTCAAATTCGTAAAATAAATGATGTCTACTATATAGAATTCTACGCTCGTGGTTTGCTTTATTCCCAGGTAGCTGGTAGCGATTTGGGATATGCGGAAAAATTATTGCAGCAGGTGGAAGAAAAGATTGCCGGTGGTGAAGCGTTAACGATTGTCCGGCATATAGAGTTGCCGGATTTTTATGAACGATTTATCGTTCAAGCAAAGGAAAAGCATTCTGCTAAAAGTGTTACACGATTTGTGAGTACAATCAAAGATTTTTCTGCTTTTATCGATAGTAACTGCCCTCAAGTGCGCCAACTGTCTCAACTGACGCCTGCCGTTATAGAATCCTACAAAGCCTCTTTAATAAAAACGCAAAAGTCAAAGATAGTTAATTTGTCTATCCTGTTGATAAGAGATGTTTTGGAATTCGGCATTAAATTGGGGTTCCTTAATGATAATCCTAGTTTACATGTGCGCTTATTGCCTTGGCCCCAGAGAACAGTTTTAAAATCAACGCCCCGGCACGCTATCGCTAAACAATTATTATCCCATGGGGTAGGGGTGGCTAAGGCAGCTGAACTTTTAAAGCTTCCAGATATCTCCCGAATAATGTATTTTGCCAATTTAATCCCTTTAAGCCGTGAAGATGCTTATAATTGAAAATCCATCGTAGAATTCCTTTAATCTTATTCCTTATCGGTACGGTATTACGCTTCGGTGATTTTATTTATAATCATTCTCTTTGGACTGATGAAGCATGGGTGGCTTTAGATATCGTAACCCGTAGTTTTAAAGAAATTCTCCTTAATGATCTTAGTCTTATCCATCTTCCAGCCATTCCTCCTATAGGTTTTTTGATTCTAGAGAAATTAACAGTAACCTTATGGGGAAATCATGAGTATGCTTTGCGCCTGTGCCCATTAGTATTTGGTATCTTGGCCATTTTCTTTTATTGGATATTATCAAAGAAATGGGCAGGTTATTTAACGGCTATCATCGCTTTAAGTTTTTTTGTTTTTACAGGATCTCTGATCGATTATTCGGCTGAATGCAAACAATACTCGGGCGAAGTCTTCACGGCCATTTCATTGTATTTGGCGACAGGATATTTTCAGAACAGAACCGCTAATGTTGGGCGGGTTCTTTTATTTGCTATGATTGGGATATTTGGGCTCTTTATATCTCATACGGCAATTTTTATCTTAGGAGGGATAGCTATTACACAGATTTTATTCTTATTTAAGGATAAAGATCGGAAAAGTAAGATAGGGTATTTTTTTGTTTATTCTTTATGGATGATCAGCTTTATTTTGATTTATCTTTTTTATTTAAGAGGAATGCTTGACCAATCTTCATCCATGGGCAGGTTTTGCATTAATTCATCGTTAACTCATTTCATGCCATTAGACGGAATATTTTCTTTAGACGCATGTGCGTGGTTATGGAAATGTTTTTGGGAATTTTTTCAAGATCCGCTTGGATTATCACCCATCTTTTTAGCCATCAGCATGTTTATATTGGGAGCTTTTGGCATTTTCAAATCGGATAAAAGAATATTCTCATTTTTGGTTATCCCTTTTTTCTTAATGATTATTGCATCAAGCTTAAAGATGTTTCCATCTTTTGGGAGATTCCTTTTGTTTTTAATACCTGCAGCTTTGTTATTTATTTCTCAAGGAATAAGCATGGTGATTAATAAAGGAAGAATTGGCTTATTCTTGGGTTTAATGGTATTTGGTGTCCTAATCGGACAGCCGATGAAGAAGGCTATTTTTAATGAAATCAACTCGACAGGTCAGGAAGAGATGAGGCCTCTTGTGGGGGTGCTTTTAAAGGAGCAATTTCCAGGCGACGTTATTTTTATGAACGATTCCGCTCAATATGCCTATAAGTATTATTTGAAATATTATCATTTTGCTCTTGCCCCGATTGAAGATGGGTATTTCAATGATGGATCAGTTAAGGAAAGTATTATGTTGGTATTGAATAGGACTGATTCAAAAGAAAGAATGATAACATGGGTTCAATTATATCGAAAGAAAAGTCCTCTTAAGCTTGGAGAGTCGTCATTTAAACAAAGGACCTGGATTATTCTTTCACATTTATATGATCGTGAAACAGAAGAATTTATTAAGGGTTGCTTTGATGATCGAGGAAAAATGCTGTCAGTCATTAAAGAGCCAGGGGCATCGCTCTATTTATATGAACTTTATCAACCTTTTACCAACAATAGTTAGCTGATACTTCGTGTAAAATTAATTCCCTTAAACAGGGAAGATGTGTATAATTGAAAACTTCAAAGGAGAGGTGGCAGAGTGGCCGAATGCGGCGGTCTTGAAAACCGTTGTCTCGCAAGGGACCGTGAGTTCGAATCTCACCCTCTCCGCCAGTATATTTTTGCGATCAGTCGCAAAGCGTTGTAAATTATAGTTTTTCGTTTAACACCGACGGGAAAAGTCATCTTTTCCCGTCTTTTTTTGTCCCTCCGTTTCCCTTGCAGTTTCCCAAAGTCACCCCAATTCTGTCAAAATCTGTCAAAATTTTAAAAAGCCATTTCGAGGAATCCAAAGGCCTCGAAATGGCTTTTTTCTATGTCATTCCCGCGAAAGCGGGAATCCAGAGTTACGTATCGTTTTTGTGTCATTGTGAGCACAGCGAAGCAATCTTTTAACTAAACCGAGGAGGCAATCATGTCAACAAATCCCGAATTAAGAACTGAAAAAATAATTGAAATGGGTGAGTCAGCGGAAATTGTTGGTTTTGAAGAATTAAACAGGCCAATGCTGTTAGGTTTGTTAATTTTTTTAGAAGAGCAATTTATGGGAATGCCAGATGATGTAAAGGAAAAACATTATGAAAAAGGGTTAGAAAAAATCAAAGAAATTGAGGCAAAAATATTGAAGAAAGAGAGGAAATTAAAATTTTATGACAAGAGATTCTATCCGGTATGGATGTAGTTTTAGTAATTAAATTTTTTTTGACAGCAAGATTAAGGGTGTAGCGAGTTTCTAACAAATCATGTGTGGAAAGGAGGTTTTGATTCGCTACAACGGGTGATATGTGTAGCGGTCAGGTAGCGTATGGAAAAACAGTTAAATTTAAAAGAGAAACGACGGTTACATCGGCTTATCCAGCAAGGTGGTTTGATTGATATGGTGGGCTTAAACGCCATTGACAAACCCTTACTGGCAGGGTTGTTGATTGATTGTAAAAACAAGCTCGATTTCATGACGGATCAACGGAAGTATGAGTTAAGGAATTTAGGATATTTAACCATGCAGGAACGTAAAGGAAAAAAGCATTTAGAGAGGGCAAAAACCAAAATAAAACCCTTTGAATTTTGGAAAAAACCGGAGGTGCAGACATGGTAAGAATTATTGTAAAAAAACAGGTATATGAAGATTTTCGGATAAGTCCCCAACGTGTCAAATCCAAAAGCGGGACTTCTAATCAGCCTAAAAGCCACAAGTGGTCATTTTTTGGTAAAGCAGCGATAGCAGGGTTTTTAAATAAGAAGGCCTTTCAGAAGGCCAGCTATGCCCCTAAGAGCTGGGACCAGAAGTCAATTGCCAAGGTTTCTTATTCGAAAAATAGCTATCAAAGGCAATGGGGCACTCATGGGTATTATTTAGCCAGACAAGGTGCTCAACTGGAAAATCAGCCTGGATTAGGCTTTGATGCCAATGATAATGATTTAAACATATCCAAGGCTTTAACAAAGTGGCAGAAGGATGGTGATCCCAGGTTTTGGAAGATAATCCTTTCCCCGGAAATGGCCCATAAGTTTGATTTAAAGGAACATGTCAGGGCTGTTATGGGACAGGTTGAAAAGGATTTAGGGACAAAGTTGGAATGGGTAGCGATTGATCACTACAACACAGACAATCCCCATGCCCATATTGTTATGCGTGGTGTTGATCAAGAGGGGAAAGAGCTTCGGATCAACAGAGAGTACTTTACCCAAGGCTTTAGGCAAAGGTCAATTCAGGAAGCCACCAGAGTGCTGGGCCTAAGACTTGAACAGGATGCTGTTTTGCAAAGGGATAAAGTGATCAGGGCTATGCATATTACTGAAATAGATAGAGAGATAATGCGTAAATTAACCAAGGATAATTTTATTAACCTTACGCATCCGCAGTCGGATTTTATGTATAAACGAGAATTGCAATTAAAAGGTAGGTTGATGTTTTTAGAAGAAATGGGCCTAACCAAGAAATTTACAAGTGCCTCTTGGCATGTTGACCCTGATTTCATGGGTTATTTGAGATTCATTCAGAACCAGCAGGATATTATAAAAACCAAGAACAGGCATATCGGAAACATATTAAATCCAAATTTACCCGTAGCTATTAATAGGCTGGAAAACACCGGACAAGTGTTAATTGGCAGAATTGTAGGCACAGGATTAAGTGAAAGAGCCGGAGAACCTAGATATATGTTAATTGAGGGCATAGATAACAAGATTCATTATGTGTTGCCCAGCACAAGCATTTTAAAGAAGCGGGACAGTGGAGATTTTAGGAATGGGGAAATCGTCTACCTTCAACGCAGGGAAAGGATCAAAGAAGGAAAGAAAATTGAATTTGTTTATTCGGAGAGTTTCAAATATTTTGACAGTGCCTTGAAAAACGAATGGTTAAGCAATATTGATATGTTCATATTAGGGACCTTGCAGGAATCAAAACGGATACCTAAGGCTGATCTTCTTGATGGTGGTGTTAGAAAAATGTTTTTTAACCTTGTAAAGCAGAGGGTTGAAGTGCTGCAAAGAGAGAATATCCTTAGGGACGATCTATCTGTAAACGAGCCTAAGTTGAATTGGTCTTTAGAAAATAATGTCAAGATAACCAAAGGGCTTGGTCTTCGATTAAGACCGGATTGGGGCCCAACACCGGAAGGGGGTTAAATATGACACCAACAGAACAAGCTCAAAAGAAAAAAAGAAGGACGGTGCACTCCATTAGTTTTAAAGATGAGGATCTTAAAATCATCCAATTGGCAGCGCAGCAGGAGGGTGTCAGCTTTGCATCATTTTTAAAGTATGCAACTTTGGAGTACATAAAAGAGTCCCTTGAGTATCAGCGATTGGTCAATTCCGGGGCTATGGAGCAAGGGCAAAAAGAAAAATCAATCCCGGAAACTATGGCCGCTTTTGAAGACACGATTAAGAAAACCCTATTATCAATGCACGAAAATACCCAATTCCAATTAAAGCTAATCAGGTGGTATGCAGAGCGTGGCCTATATTATCAGTTTTATTACAGTCAAGTGGTGCCACCGGAAGAAAGGGATGAAAGGACAAGGTTAGCCAGGATTCGTATGGACAATGCTACCGCAGAATTAGTAAAGAAGTTTGATGGTGATGATATGGAGCAAAAGAATAAAGGTGTCGAACAACAAAGCAAACAATGAAAGGACGTGCGTATGAATGGTATGGATAAATTAAAGGATTGGATGCGTTTAATAGAGTTGGATATCGCCCTTTTTAAATATGAATTTAGAGATAACTTAAAATCGTCTCTTGGTGAGATTCTTCGGGTTGTATTGACTGGTTTGTTAACAGTCCCCGCTTGCTTCTATCTCTTATTTAAGTGGCTTTTGAAAGTGCTATTAGTTGTTTTAGGGATTTATTTATTTTTTTGGCTGTATGGTATTTTTGTGAAATTCGGAATCTATATATTGGGCATTTTGGTTATAGGGTGGTTATTAATTCTTAAAAAATAATTTATTGTATTTTGGGCTAACAAAATGCAAAATAGGTAATCTGGAAACTTTAAAAATTAGTTTAAGGGGAAAAATGTTTACAGAACCTGATGTGTTTTTATGGCTCAATCGTCCCACTATTGCTAATATTAAAGCGGTTTTAGAATGGGCCCAGAAACATGCTCTGCGTGAGGATATCCGCTATAAGGAGCGTGGAGAGGAGTCTCCATCAGACAGGGAATTTACAGATATTTTGCGATATGTTGACCGCTCAGCTAAATTGTTTTTTAGGATTGTTGTCCGAAAGGGCATGAATAAATTAATGCGTTTAGATGACAAAAAGCAGAATGACATTATCGACATTTGTCTTTTTAGTGTGTCGATAGGCGAAAAGAAGTATTACATGAACTTCTATTTGAGTGCCGGGTTACTCATGGCATTAAAGCAGAAATTTCCGTTAGGCGAGGAAATTATTTAATAATGTATTATAAAGTGTTTGTCGACGATAGCGGTAGCAAAGATTATATAAACCCGTATTCTAGGGAGTTTATTGATAATCCTCCGTTATTTGCTGATTATCCAAAATTTTGGCAGGATAATTATTTTGTTTTATGTGGCGTTCGTTTGAAGCAGGAAGATATTGGGGGTATTAACGAAGAAGTTAATGCGTTAAAACAATCCTACTTTGGAACACATCACATTGAGGTTAAGTCAGACTGGCTTCGTAATCCTCATCAGCGCAAGAAGTATTACCTAAAACCGTTTAACATAACGCCAGAGAAACTAAATGCTTTTGGCGAGGCATTTATTGATCTGATAGCAAAACATAAGGGAAAGCTTAAATTGTTTGCGGTGGTTTTTGATAAACGATTTTATGGTGATGCCAAGCGTCGCATAGAGGAAGGGCATCCGTTGTTAAAAACAACACAAGTACTATTTGAAAGGTTGGAATATTCAAGTGGTTACAATATTGTTACTTTTGACCAAATGGAGTCTTCCCTCAGAATTACCCATGGCCAACACAGCAGAATTCTTAATGTGCATAGCAAGAATTTGGGCATGGATACTATTCATGTGGATCAATATACGCATGTTACTGATATTCAATTTAAGAAATCTTCAAATGAGAATTTTCTTCAAATAGCGGATGTATGTGCTTACAATATTTTTCGACAATTTTGTGAATATGGCCGTGAATGGCTGGGAAAACAGAAAGATGGTGAAGGCAAGGTGATGATGCAGTACTATAAATATTTTGACAGGATTCGCTGTAATTTTGCATTTCACCCTACCCATAGAAATAAAGTTCGAGGTGTAGGATTGACTTGTTTGCCTGATTTAGGGAAAGTAGATTGGTATATTTTAAAAGGGTGCTTTGAGGAAGGTGAAAATAAATGAGGTCGGTCTCCTTGCGGATAGCTATATCGTCGAGTGATAGCCTACCCCTTACGGGGGACCGACCAGTAAATCTCGATCGGGAAAAGCTCCGATCCTTTAGAAAGCTGTACAGTTAATAACTGTACAAAAGAAGTATATAATTTGATGGGTTATATGGCAAGTATTATTTCTTTCGCTTTTGTTTTTGGCTTGACGCTGTTAAATGACGTGGTATACTTCAAATAATTGCAGAAGTTTGTAGTTACACTTTAGGAATAACAAGGAACGACAATTTCAATGAAACTACGTTTGGAACGTACAAATAAGAAGGTATTAAACCAAGGGCATACAGCCCTATGGTCGATGCCGTCTATTTGTCTAAAATCCATGCGTACATTCGTTCCTGGTAGTTTAAGTAATAGAACCGATTCACAGATTAGCTAAGTAACCACCCAGGAACATTACGCGTAATTTACGCATGGGAAGGTTACTTATCTAAGAAGAGAGTCGGTTTTTTTGTGTCTATGGGGCTTAATAAAAAGGAGATGATGTTATGGTTAAGTCAAAAGCAATTAAGGTAGAAAAAGAAGTGCTTGAAAAAGTTCCTAAATCAAAGAAAGGGTTTCTATTTAACTCAAAAGAAGCCAAATATTTGTGGAAAAAATCAGATGATGCAATTCGTACCACGAGGATGTTAAGTGAAATTTATTCTAACGTCCCCAAGAAGCTGGATGAGGTAGTGCATGTTCTTGAATTTCATATTTTTGAATGTAGTTCTAAAAGTGAAAAGAAGGAAATCTTAAAATGGTTGAATAAAGAATAGGCTTCAAGATTTATCCCGAGATCGCCAAGTTCGGTCTAAGGCAACGGTTTCATAAGCCGTTATTTCGGTGGTTCGAATCCACCTCTCGGGACCAAATTAATTAGGAAGATATGGGGTTATAGCTATGAAAAAAGAACTTAAGAAAGAAATGTATGGCCTATGTTTTAGGTGTGAGTATAGAGCTCAGTATCTAAACGATAAATTAAATGCAGATGAAAAGGAGTTTGTTAGTGGCCCACGATATGAGTGTAGCCAGATCAGATCAGTGCATTCGTGTTATATGTATAGGCCAGTCCAGCCTTATATTTTGAAGGCTGATAAAGGTGAAAAGCGTGGACTTACGCTACCATGGATGATTTCTGGCAGGGCACATGCCGTCGGTGTTGCCAAAACTCAATATGTGGCCAAGAAAGTTAAAGAAGGAATGGTGTTTTTATGCAATCTTTTATGAAAACATTTGTCGTTGGAGATATACATGGAGCCTATAAAGCTTTTATGCAATGTATAAAACGCTCAGCGTTCGATTATCATAAGGATCGGCTTGTCATCATAGGGGACGTATGCGATGGCTATCCAGATGTGGTCGAATGCTTTGATGAATTGCTAAAGGTTGATAATCTTGTTTTTATATGGGGAAATCATGATAAGTGGGCCTATGATTTTTATACGGGTGCCACAGGCGGCTTTGCAGAGCCCCATTGGTTAAAACAAGGTGGTGCTGCAACGTTTGATGCCTATGCAAAGATTGGGGGCATGCCTGCGGCACATTTAGAGATATTAAAGAATGCACACGTCGCTTTGGAAGAAAATGTTTCAGGGGTAATGCGCTTATTTGTCCATGGAGGCATTGATCCTAATAAAAAGCTTGAACGTCAAGACCCGGAAAACTGCATGTGGGATCGTCAATTGCTATATAGTGCGCGGGAAAAACATTACCAAAAGAGAGAAGACTATAAGTTTGGTGGTTATGACGAGATTTTTATTGGTCATACATCGACGCAATTTGTCGGTGGGACAACATTGCCGACACACTTTTGTAATGTTTGGAATTTAGATACCGGGGCTGGTTGGAATGGAAAACTGACCATGATGAATGTTGAAACGAAAGAATATTGGCAATCTGATTTTACTCCGGATCTTTATGGAGGGATTCAGGGCCGTCATTAAGGGGAGACAAATGAATTTACAAATTATACATATAATCGGTTTACCTGGTGCTGGGAAAACGACTCTTGCCAAACAACTAAGCAAGAAGTTAAAGATTCCTGTCTATGGTATTGGGAATTATCGGGCACGATTCCCAATGACAGCAATTGGCGAAGCGGATGCATGGCTTGCATTGTTTTGTGATCTTTCCAAGCGGGGTTGGTGTAATTGTATTCTTGAAACAACTGGCTTGAATGCGCGGGAAGGATTTTTAACAGATGCTTTGCCATTTGACAGGATGATGATTGTTAAGCTTGAAGCGTCACGTAAAGTCTTAATGCAAAGGATAGGGTTAAAGAAAAAGAGTGAGCAGGGAGGCAAATGGCTGTATAGCGGTCATTTCAAGAATAAATGTGACTTCGTCAATAAGATGTATCCTGCTTTCAAAGAGGTCGTGTATCGTTTTGCCGTTAAGACAGACAAGATGACAAAAAAGGAAGTATTCGAGGCTGTATTAAATCGAATTAACATGGAAGGTTACATCGAGGAGTAGAAAATGAATTACTGGTGGACTTCAGATTATCATTTTTCTCATGCCAATATAATAAAATATTGTAATCGGCCATTTAAAACTGTTGTGGAAATGAATGAAACGATAATAAGCAAGCATAACGAACGGGTCAAGCCGGATGACACGGTTTTCTTCCTAGGTGATTTTATATTTAAAGGTGGCAATGAGGGTGGTGTACATGGGTATCAAATATTTGAAAAGCGGCTAAATGGCAAGTTTGTGTTTATCCGTGGCAACCACGATAACAATAATAGTTTAAAGACAGTAATAACAAAGATGTATCTTCATTATGGTTCCAAAGATATATGCATGACGCATAAGCCAGAAGACGCTGATTTTAGCGTACCGTTAAATCTTTGTGGCCATGTTCATAACAAATTTAAAATAAAAAGGTTAAAGGAGAACTCATTGATAGTGAACCTTTCTGTAGATGTGTGGGATTTTTATCCGGTATCCTTTAAACAGATAAACCACTGTACGGCAGATTTCTTAAGGAAAGAAAAAGGGTAAATAAATTAGCGATATGAAGCTACTTTAATGCCTTTTATCTACATTTGTGGATAAAGGGATTTTTATTTAGAGCAGGATATGCTATCTTTTAGGAAGATAATTACGTTGCTTAGAGAATGAGAGGGTGTGTGGGTATAATATTATTGTTAAAATTATTAATTAAAGTGTTACCAGCTTTTCTATTGATGGCTTTTACGGTTGTTAAAAAGGGGCATGCGAGGCAATTTCTTGATGAAATTGAATTAAGAGCTGATCGTTTTTTAGATTCTTTCCGAAAAAATGATATCAGGGATATTTTATTACAGCTTCATGAATTTTGGAAATGGTTTTCGTATGTTTTTGGTGCTATTGCTTTCATTGATCTTTATTTTAAATCACCATCTTTACTAGTATTGTTGGCGGCATTGGCATTAATTGATGTTTCAATCTGTTGGGTATTGAGGCATCGGGAATCTTTTAAGACAATTTATTTGAATTCAGGAACATATCTAGTAATTTTAATGCCTATTTGTTGTGCAATCATATCTCCACAAAGTTTTAAATCTTTCATTTTCTTACATTGCGATTTGAAATGGCTATCATGGCAGCTTTTAAATCAGTATTATTTATTTTACGCAGCGTTTTGTTCATTCGTTATTTTAATTGTTTATGTCTTTATTCCATACATAATTATGTGGCCGATTGCGTATACTGTTTTCCTTATTATGAGTGCATTAGTTTTTGTGCTACAAAGGATAATATCTTTAGGTTTTAAGATCAATGATAAAGTTATGTATACGTTGTTGGCTATTTTTTGTTTTATTGAAAGATTTATAAATTTACATTAGAAGACGTTTTTTTGGCTGTTGACTTTCTTTATTATATGTAGGTATACATGGACGACGATCAAATTGAAGTAGTGATTCAAAAGCAAACTGGAATAGCTTTAAGCAAGCTAAATGAATATAAGACAAAACAAATTCATTTAAAACGTCCTGTCTTTTTTGTTCCAGGATGGTGTGATGAACCTTGTGGTTGGTGGATAGGGCCGTATCAAGGTATTCAAGGGATTTTTCAATGGATAAGCCAAATAGCAGATAATCCAAAAGAAGCCATATATATTGAATTTAACAATGAATCTCCACAATGTAATAGTTTCTTGGAGTTCGGTCAGGTTTTGAAAAATAAGATATGGGCCGCGATTGGTAAGGATCAACCATTTGATTTAGTAGGTCACAGCATGGGCGGTCTTAACATTAGAGCAGCATTAACGCAGGAAGATCCACTTTTGAATTGTCAGAGCTGTATTACCGCCGATACACCTCATCAAGGTGATAATGATGGAAAATTTCTAGAACTTGCTAAAGAATTTAATCCTTCTTCAGTGGCCAGTATTACTCCATATCAGTTAAAGCAAGTCCAAAATATGTGTCCGACGAATCTTCCTATTCAGACGATTAATCATCTAGATAGTCGACAGTTATTTTTGAGTCGGGTTAATAAGTTTTATCAATTCAAAGGAACAAGGGATTGGGTAGTAATGGATAGTTGTTTTATGGATATGACTGAAATTAGTGATTCTTATAGTCAAAAGGTGGCTAGTATTTCAGTAGAAGGCTGTGAACATATTTGGACTAAAGGGATAACATTGGATGTACGTACCATTTTGGCAATTGTTTATATGATTCAAGGTATCGAGATCCCATCGGCTAATAATCATGGGATTCTTCCCGATGGGAATTATACGCCACCAGATGATAATGAGATATTTATTGGCTAGGAAAAATCAGGTTTAATAAATGAGGTTTTTAGTTATAATGGAACCTATTATTAACCTGCATGCTTCCCCCTGCATGTTTACCAATAACAAGGGGGAAGCATGTCTCAAGCAATCAAAGCATGGCCTGTGGAAGACCGCCCACGGGAAAAGTTATGGAAATACGGCGAACAACATTTAAGCAATTCTGAATTATTGGCTATTTTGTTGCGTACCGGAAGCAAAGGGATTAGCGCGATAGATTTATCAAGAAATGTTTTAGACAAATTCGGTAGTTTTCGCAACATGAGTCATACGGATGTTCGTGACTGGAAAGGGCTTAAGGGATTAGGAATGGCCAAGATTGCTCAGCTTAAAGCTGCTATTGAAATTGGCCGCCGCTTCCGTGAAGAAGAATCCAAAGAAACTCGTCCGCAAATCAAAACCGCCAAAGATATCGTCGATATTCTAATGCCTCGTATGAGAGATTTAAAGACAGAGGTGTTTAAGGTCGTCTTCCTTAATAATCAAAACCGTATCATTGCCATCGAAGATATCACTGAGGGCACCGTCAACCAAGCTCATCCCATTATCAGAGAAATTTTCCAAAAAGCCCTACAGCATTTTGCGGTATCAATTATCTGTGTTCACAATCATCCAAGCGGAGGCATAACGCCAAGCATGCAAGATAAGACCTTTACCAAAGATCTTTATAATGCTGGGAAATTGCTGTCTATAAAAGTGATGGATCATGTTATTATCGGGAACGATGAATATTTTAGTTTTGCCAGTCAAGGTTTGATGAAAGATTAGAGGGGAAATGACAAATAAAAAGAATCTCTCAGAACGTGATATTTGCACCAAATTCATTTTACCAGCTCTCATTAAAGCTGGTTGGGATGTGGAAAAACAAATCCGTGAAGAGGTTTATTTTACCAATGGCCGTATTTTTGTTAAAGGTCGTAAAACTATCCGAGGTGAACGTAAGCGAGCTGATTTTATTCTATATCTTAAGCCCAATATCCCCATCGCTGTTATTGAAGCAAAAGATAATAATCATGCGCTTGGTGCAGGGATGCAACAGGCTTTAGACTATGCAAAAATCCTTGATGTTCCAATAGCTTTTAGCTCAAACGGTGATGGCTTTCTTCAGCATGATTTCTCAGGCCATTCCTCATCAGTGGAAAGAGAATTATCATTAGACAATTTCCCTTCACCTGATGAGCTTTGGAACATCTTAAAGAAGTTTAAGAACATAACGACCCCTCAGGAAGAAGCAGCTGCAAAGCTTGATTATTTTTATGATAGCACAGGCAGAACTCCTCATTACTATCAGCAAATAGCCATTAATAGAACAGTTGAAGCCATAGCCAAGGGGCAAAACAGGATTTTGCTTGTTATGGCTACCGGAACTGGAAAGACCTATACCGCATTCCAGATCATCTATCGTCTTTGGAAGAACGGCATTAAAAAAAGAATCCTTTTTCTGGCAGATCGCAATGTTCTTCTTGATCAAACAAAGCGGAATGATTTTAAGCACTTTAAAGACAAAATGACCGTTATTAGGAAGAAGAAAATTGATAAAGCCTTTGAGGTGTATTTGGCTCTCTATCAAGGCTTGACGAATTACGATGAAGACAAGGATGCTTACAAAGAATTTAGTCCTGATTTTTTTGATCTTATTATCGTTGATGAGTGTCATAGGGGAAGTGCGGCTGAAGACAGTGCTTGGCGGGACATTCTTAATTATTTTAATTCAGCTACTCAAATAGGCTTAACGGCAACTCCTAAAGAGACAAAAGAGATTTCAAATATTGAATATTTTGGTGATCCTGTTTACACGTATTCGCTTAAACAAGGGATTGAAGATGGATTCTTAGCTCCATATAAAGTCATACGTGTTGGGTTAAATACCGATCTTGAAGGGTGGAGGCCTGAGGCTGGGAAAACAGATAAAGACGGGCATGTGATTGATGACCGTATTTACAATACAAAAGATTTTGACAACAATCTTGTTATAGATGAACGGACAAAAGCAGTGGCAAGAAAAGTAACAGAGTATTTAAAAATGACTAATCGATTCGATAAGACAATTATCTTTTGTATTGATATAGAACATGCTAACCGTATGCGACAGGCTATTGCTATAGAGAATTCAGACCTTGTACTTGATAATTATAAATACGTTATGAAAATCACAGGTGATGACGAAGAAGGTAAAAGGGAAGTAGATAATTTTATTAATCCTGAGGAGCGGTATCCTGTGATAGCAACAACATCAAAGCTAATGTCTACGGGGGTTGATGCTCAAACGTGTAAGTTGATAGTGTTAGATTCTAATATAAATTCAGTTACAGAATTTAAGCAAATCATAGGTCGTGGTACTCGTATTAGAGAAGACTACGGCAAGACCTTTTTTACTATTATGGATTTTCGCAATGTGACAGATATCTTTGCCCGCCCTAACTTTGACGGCAATCCGGTCATGATTAAGGTTGTTAAAGGTGAAGAAGAGCTTACAGATGAGGACATCAACCCAGAGCAAGATGTGGATATAGTTGATCCTGAGACTGGTAAGGTTGTTGATTTCGATAAGACTGAATATCCTATTGAGCCAGAGATCATTACAGGTGGAGCAATCATTGCAGAACCGCTGGAAAAGGTTTACGTCAATGGCGTGGATGTTACCGTTCTCAATGAAAGAGTGCAACATTTGGATAATAACGGCAAGCTCATTACAGAAACTTTAAAGGATTATACAAAAAAAGGTATCTTGAAAGAATACAGCACTCTTGATGAATTCCTTGCGAGATGGAACAGTACAACAAAAAAGAAGGCTGTCATTGATGAACTTGAGTCACATGGGATTATTCTTGAAAATCTCATGTCTGAAGTCAAAAAGGATTTAGATGTATTCGACCTTGTATGTCATGTCGCTTGGGATATGCCGCCGCTAACACGCCGAGAACGAGCTGATCGAGTAAAGAAGCGCAATTATTTTACAAAATATGGCGACAAGGCGCGCAATATTATTGATGCCCTTTTAGACAAATATGCTGATGAAGGCATTGAGAATATTGAAGATCTTTCAGTGCTTAGAATAGAACCTTTTAACCAATTCGGGACCCCTGCTGAAATAGTAACCCTTTTTGGCGGCAGAGATAAGTATATGGATGCTATCGAAAAACTCGAAAATGAACTTTACGCTGTAGTTAAGGAGTAATGATGAAGAATATCGGAAATATTATTAAGACCCTACAAAATATTATGCGCAAAGACCAGGGCGTATCAGGTGACGCCCAACGCATTGAACAGCTTGGCTGGATGATTAGTCTTAAAATACTGGATGACAAAGACAAAGAACTTGAGCTTCTCAATGATAAGTATGTTTCCGTTATGCCTAAGAAATTACAGTGGCGCAATTGGGCCGCTGATGATGAAGGGATGACTGGTGATCCCCTTAAAGAATTTATAGATGGTAAATTAATTCCTCAGCTTAAGAATCTTGATGTTAGCTCCGGAAACCGACGAGCTTTAATTATCCGTGAGATATTCGATGGCACCAATAACTATATGAAGAACGGTACTATCATTCGCCAGGTAATAAATGAACTTAATAAAATAGATTTTAATAATTCTGAAGACCGTCATTTATTTGGTGACATTTATGAAACTATCCTGCGAGATTTGCAAAATGCAGGTAATTATGGTGAGTTTTACACGCCCCGAGCCATTACCGAATTTATAACAGAGATAGTTAATCCACGCTTAGGTGAGAAAGTATTAGATCCAGCATGCGGTACTGGAGGATTTTTGACGAGTGCTATTGAGAATATCCGAAAGCAGGATGTTAAAGGTGTAAAAGACCTCAAAGATCTTGAGAAAGCTATTTATGGGATGGAATTCAAGCCGTTGCCTTTTATGCTTAGCGTTACAAATCTTATTTTGCATGATATTGAAGTTCCCAATATTGACTATGTAGATAGCCTTAACCGTGAATATACATCGATAGTCCAGAAAGACCGTGTTGACGTTATTCTTGCTAATCCACCGTTTGGAGCATCCGTAACAGACGGCGTTCAAACAAATTTTCCTTTAAACTTTAGAACGACTGAAAGCGCGGATTTATTTTTATTACTGATGATTCGATATCTAAATGATGGTGGGCGTGCTGGTATTGTCCTTCCTGACGGCTCTTTTACTGGTGACGGGGTTAAGCAAAGAATACGCCAGCATCTTCTTGAGAGCTGTAATTTACACACAATTGTTCGTTTACCAAATTCTGTATTTCAGCCTTATGCTGCCGTAGCTACAAACCTTCTTTTTTTTGATAAAGGGAAGCCGACCAAGGAAATTTGGTATTGGGAGCACAAGCTTCCTGAAGGTGTGAAAGCATATAATAAGACTAAGCCTATTCAAAAAAGTGAATTTGACAACCTTAAGAAGTGGTGGAGAAAACGTAAAGAGAACGAACAAGCATGGAAGGTTTCCATTGATACTATAGCTTCAAATGGGTATAGCCTTGACATTAAGAACCCTCACTTGCCCGAAGAAGAACGCACCTATACAAGCGCTGAGATTGTCTCTATGCTCCATGATTCTTTCCGTAAGAGTGATGAGCTTCTGGATAAATTAAAGAAGGAACTTAGTTAATGGCTGAAGTGCAATGTTTAAGAATAGGGGAAGTATGTTCGATTGAAAAAGGAACCACTGGGTTGGCTCAAGCGGTTCCTGGAAAATATCCTCTGGTAGCAACGAGCGCAGAAAGAAAGTCTTCAAAAGATTATCAATTTGATGCCAAGGCTATTTGTATTCCTTTAGTTTCTTCAACAGGACACGGTAAGAAGACATTAAATTATGTTCATTATCAAGAAGGGAAATTTGCTCTTGGTTCAATACTAGCTGCTCTTATTCCAAAAGATGAAAGTGCTCTTAGTGCTCGGTATCTTCATGCTTATCTTCAAAAGAATAAAGATAGGGTTCTCGTTCCCTTAATGAAGGGTGCTGCAAACGTGTCTTTGTCCGTAACAGCGATATCAAATATTGAAATACCACTACCGTCAATCAAGGAACAGGAAGAGATACTTGAGAAGATAGATAGTATATCAAAGGAACATGCAGCTTTTTTATCCGAAATAAATATTCAATCCAATCTTATTGATAAATTGCGTCAAATCGTGTTGCAGGAAGCCATTGAAGGTAAACTCACAGCCGAATGGCGTAAGCAGAATCCGAAGCTTATTAGTGGAGAAAACCATGCTTCCAAATTGCTTGAGAAGATTCAAGTTGAGAAAGATCGCCTGATTAAAAATGGTAAGATGCGTAAAGAGAAACAACTGTCTTCTATTGTTACTGATGACAAATTGTTACAATTTCCTAATGGATGGGTGCGGTGTCGGCTAGGAGAAGTTACTGAATTATTGATGGGACAAAGTCCAGACGGTTTGAGTTATAATACAGTAGGAGAAGGGGTGCCATTGGTGAATGGTCCTGTAGAATTTGGTGGAATGGGACCATTTGAAAGGACATTAGCAATTAAATTTACAACACAGCCTACTAAAATGTGTAGAGAAGGCGATTTATTATTGTGTGTAAGAGGCTCTACAACTGGAAGAACTAATATAGCGGGATACGACTCTTGTATAGGGCGAGGAGTGGCTGCTATCAGGCCAATCTTTATAGAACGAATTTTCTTAAATTATTTAATTCTGAGTTATCGTTATAACTTTTATGATTTAGGGACTGGATCTACATTTCCAAATATTTCACAAGATAAAATTACTAATTTTAAGATTAGCCTTCCATCAATTATAGAACAGCAAATTATTAGTCAACGAGTAAGTAGGCTTATGCAGAATATTGATGAATTAGAAAATCAAGTATCAAAATCTAATAATCAATCTGAAATGCTGATGCGTTCGGTTATAAAAGAAGCGTTTGAGAGAAATATAAGATGATTCATTTTATGTAGTTATTAAAGAGAGATCCGGTAAGTTAAAAAATATTATGTTAAACAGTGAGGATATATGAACAATTATCACGATGCCGTTAGGCATCTGGAATATCTTAGGCAGTCGTTATCCCAAGATAAAAAACCTATAGGATTCTTTTTATCAGCTGGATGTCCATTGGCTGTGCCAATGCCAAAAGATAAGTGGCCGTTGATCCCGGATGTAAGGAATCTTACAAAATGGGTAAACAATGAACTAAAAGAAGATAAAGGCTACCTTGCACTTTTGAGTGAATTAAAGAAGTCAGGTAAGAGTGTTGATAATATTGAAGACGTTTTAAGTTTCATAAGAGGGTTATTACAAGTAGCAAAGGGGGGGAATGTAAGGGGTTTCGATGAGAAAGGATTGACAGATCTAGAGAAGATAATCTGTGAAAAGATTGTTACAAGGATTAATGTTGCTTTGCCGGATAAATCAAGCCCTTTTCATAAATTGGCTAAATGGATAAGTTCAATTGATAGAGAAATGCCTATAGAAATTTTTACCACAAATTATGATAGATTAATGGAGCAGGCTTTAGAGGATTTGGAGGTTCCATATTTTGATGGTTTTGTGGGCTCAAGAAGATCTTTTTTTGATCTAAGAGCGGTGGAAAATAATTTAATACCACAGCATTGGACAAGACTATGGAAAATACACGGTTCCATTAACTGGTATCAAGAAGAACTGGATGGACAGAAAAGGGTCTATAGATCCTCTGAAATACTTAAGGATACCTATCATCTTATTTATCCGTCTCATTTAAAGTATGAACAAAGTCGTAAAATGCCCTATCTAGCATTAATTGATCAGTTGAGTAGATTTATCAGAAAAAAATCTTCTTTTTTGATTATTTCCGGGTATTCATTCAATGATGAACATTTAAACGATACGATAATTAATGCATTAAAGGCTAATCCTACAGCGATGGTCTTAGGGCTATTGCATGATACGTATTCTTATAAGAACGAAGCAGGGGAGATTTTAAAGCGTTATCCAAAGGCATATGAGCTTGGAGAGAATCAGCATAATTTGAATTTATGGACTTTTGATAAAGCGATCATAGGTACTAACACGGGTGATTGGAAGAAAGTTAAACCTACTGAAGAAAAAGAAATTCTAAAGTTTATCAATATCGAAAAGAAAGAAGGGGAAGGAGATTCGCTTGATACATTTATAAAAATGGGTGATTTTGCTATATTAACTGATTTTTTAAAGATTCTTATTGGTACAGAAAGAAATATAAAGAATGATGGGTAAAGAAACGTTTTTAGGAACTGTACAGGATGTAAAAGGAACCACCGTTAGTGTTGCTTTATCTGACGGATCGTTAACTGGTTTTGTTTATATAAATGGACAGGGGTATAGAAGTGGTCAAATTGGTAGTTTTATCAGAATACCAATTGGATTTATGGATTTATTTGGTGTAATTAGCCAGGTTGGCGCAAGTGCAGTTCCAGAAAGCCAGATCGTAAATCAGCCACATGGAAATAGGTGGATGACTATTCAATTGCTTGGTGAGGGGCAGCGAAATGGCTCTTTTCAAAGAGGCATTTCCCAATATCCAACGATTGGAGATGAAGTTCATCTGGTATCAGAAAATGAACTAGAGAGAATTTACGGACAACCTGATAAGCCATATTTTGTAAAGCTAGGCCATATAGCGAACGCAGAATCTATCCCTGCTTTAGTGGACATAAATAAATTAATAACAAGACATTCAGCCATTGTAGGTACTACAGGATCAGGTAAATCAACAACTGTTGCAAGTATCTTAAATGCTATATCAAATAAGAAAGACTATCCTTCCTCAAGAGTAATTATTTTAGATATACATGGTGAGTATGGACATGCTTTAGGCGACAGAGCAAATATTTATAAAATCAATGCGGACAAATCTAGAGAAAAAGAGCTTTACATTCCTTTTTGGGCTTTAAATTTTGATGAACTTTGTGAAATTAGTTTTGGTGCCTTCAATGACGAGAAAGATAAAAATATAGTATTGGAAAGGATACATAAAAGGAAAGAAGAGTCCTTGGTAAAATATCCCCGTCAAGGGGCATCGTTGGACTCTTTGAATGTGGACACACCAATTCCGTTTAATTTGCATCATTTATGGTATGAACTTTATTTAGAAACATTCGCAACTTATTATAGCAAGGGACGTACTGGGAGGCCTATTGACAATGTAGCATTTGAAATAGATTCAGAAGGAAACGAGTTAAAAGGAAATCCTAAAGAAGGGGTTCCTCCAGTTTTTAGGAATGTTAAGAATGATAAAGATGATGAAGAAAAGATAAATTATTTACCTGGAACGCTAAACATTGGAAAACAACTTTCATTGTTGGGCTCAAAATTGAGAATCCCTAGATATAATTTTATATTTAAACCTGGCAATAATTGGATGCCAGAAGAAGATGGAAAGATAACAAAAGATTTAGATGAATTACTTAAAGGTTGGATAGGTAGCGATAGGAACATTACAATTCTTGATTTGTCAGGTGTTCCGTCAGACATCTTGCACACAGTAATTGGGGTATTACTAAGACTATTATATGAGGCATTATTCTGGAGTAGAGATTTATCTCAAGGTGGAAGGCATAGGCCATTATTATTAGTAATGGAAGAGGCTCATATTTATTTAAATGACGAATTTAAGGGAATGGCTTCTAAAATTGTTCAACGAATTGTAAAAGAAGGCCGCAAGTATGGAATTGGAGCGATGATAGTAAGTCAAAGACCATCAGAAATCAATCCTACTATACTTTCACAATGTGGAACTTTTTTTGCGATGCGATTAGCAAACAGTACGGATAGGGGGCAGATTATTGCGGCTCTTCCAGATAATTTAGAAGGATTGACTTCCATGTTACCTGTGTTAAGGACAGGAGAAGCAATTATTTTAGGAGAAGCTGTTAAACTACCAATGAGAACCTTAATAACGGCGCCTCCTAAGGACAGAAGGCCAGATAGTCAAGATCCTATTGTTTATGACGAAGTTGTTGATGAAAAGTCGCAATATCCAGGAGGATGGGCGACAAAGATGGAAATTGACCCCAAATATGAAGAGCTGATTGAAGCATGGAGAGCGCAGAATCCTAAAATTAGTAGAATTTCTAAAAAAGAGTAAGGGGGTAGTAATGAAAAGAGATCATGTAGAGTCTTCCAATGTTGAATCAATAGGGTATGACACAAGCACTCGAACATTAGAGATTGCATTCTTGAATGGCGCAGTTTATCAATATTTTGATGTGCCTGAAGCAATGTATACGGAAATTATGAACCCAGGTATTTCTAAAGGGGAATACTTATCCAGAAATATTAAAGGATCATTTAGATATTCAAAGGTGTAAATATGACAATAAGATTAAATCAGCAACTCAAGAGAGTTGAAGTCGAAAATTTCGAAATTTCTAACGATATAGTTTTTAATTACTTTAACAATCTTTCAACCGATGTTCGTGATGAGAAGTTTATTAAAGCGCTATACATTGGAGTATTGGCATTAATGGAAGATCGTCTTTCTGCATTCTTAGCAAAAACTACAAATCAGCTTGGAACTGAACTGGAAAGTCTCAAGATGATATTTGAGATGAAAAAAGAAATATTCTATAAAACAGCTATAAAGGGTTCCTTAGCAGAAGAAGATGTGGCGGAATTCTTAAATAATTATTTTATAGCCAGAAAATTAAAAGATAAAGCTGTATTAACTGGAAATCTGGCGGGAGATATAAAGAAGAATAAAACAGGGGACATTATCTGTGAGATTGATGGTAAAGAAGATTTAAAAATTGCTATAGAATGCAAGTTTGATAAGAATATTAAGCTTGGAGAAATTGAGACAAAAGATATTTTTACCAATAGAACAGATACTGTATGGAGCCAACTTATAGAAGCTGATGCAAATAGAAATTCAAAAGCAAGTATTATAGCTCTCGATTTATCATTAATTGATAATAGTATATTAAAGAAAGTTGATAATGTCGGATTTATCCCTGCTATTGGTTTTATTGCAGTGATTGACTCGCAGAAGGGGGATTATACTAACCTTGCGATTGCGTATACGCTGGCTAGGGATATTGTTATTAATTCCGTTCAGCCTGAGTTTGATTTGAAGGTGTTGACAATAATAGTAAATCGAATAATTAAAGATATAAATGAAATTAGAAGTATTAAGCAATTGGTGGAGAATAATATTCAGAATAATAAAGAAATATTAAAACAATTAGAAAAAAGCATGCTTACTATGGAGTTCAATCAACAGTATTTATCTAAATTTATTACCGATGGTAAATTGACCAAGAAAGATCTTTTGGATTATTACATGGGAGAAGAAATAAAGGATAAATATAAGCTGATTGAAAAAACTATTGAAGAAGCTTTTTAAAGGGGATAAGAAATATGGAACGATATAAGAATTTAAATAATGATTCTGGTGTTTCAGCATTCGAAATTGCAAATGATTCGATAACTGTTGAATTTAGTGATGGCGCTAGCTATTTATACACTTATGCTAGTGCGGGTAGTTATAATATTGAGCAGATGAAGAAATTAGCAGTTAGTGGACGAGGGTTAAATGCTTTTATAAATTTGAATGTTAGGAAAAAGTATCTTCGGAAGTTGCGTTAGATTCTTGAATAATATGATTTTTTGTAAACTGCTTAATTAAAGTTGTGTTGAATTATTATCGTTCCACGTTAGTAAAATATCCTCGTATTACCCTTCAAGAAGAACGTCGTCTAATAGCCAAAGCCAAGAAGGGTTCTAAGAAGGAAATTGAAGAACTTGTTCTTCGTCATATCGGGTTTGTTATTTTTAGAATCTACAAGAAGTCCTTCCCTGTTTATATAGAGCGTTTTGGTGAAGAGATCCTTTCCGAAGCAACCTTCATTTTATACGACAAAATCAAAACATATAATCTTAGATATAGGGATAAACAGGGCAATTTCAAGCCTGTCCGGTTTTCTTCCTATGTGTGGAAGAGAATTGATGGGTTCATCCTTGATTCATTAAAGAAAGAATTGGAAAGAGAAAGGCTTCAAACAAGTCCAAATTGGGAAAGGCCTGATTATGTAGAGGAGGTGAGTTACGAGGAAGAGGCAAGCTTCAGAGAATTGTACGTCATCAGCCCTTTTTGGACACAATTTCATTTTACAACAGGAGGCTTTTAGATTGAACTGAGTGATCAGTTTGGTTTAAATTATACTTTTTCCT